>ULQF01085919.1_pt1 | contig 37460 bp, 30 predicted proteins | sample 1954211 | NCBI WGS metagenome assembly ULQF01 (sample SAMEA4835648, study PRJEB28245) | human gut metagenome | biome: gut microbiome; material: fecal sample | place: Denmark | collected 2008 | reverse complement strand
GTATCCCCTCTTCTTCATATTCAATCCCTGTAGTTATAACCACCAGCTTTTTTGATGTTGTTATCTCATCGGCCGGTGAGCTGGTTTATAGAACAGTAATCAGGGAATGTCAACATAAAAAATAAAAAATTTTGAATTTTTTTTTAATTATTTTATAACTGCCTGAATTATAATGGAAAAAAATTTGATTTTTTTACCTTTGTCTGTCTGAAAATATTTTCAATTTTTTAACCATAATAAAGTATACTTTCATAAATATTTAGTTTCAAAATTTAAGATTAAGGATATATAATGTTAAAAAAATGTTTAATTACAATGCTTTTGGTATGCGGACTTGCGGCCTGTTCTTCTGAAAAGACTCCCATAACAGGAATTGACGGTTCAGCGATACCGCCTGCATTTGCAAATTTTCCGGATATCCCTTTTCCGAATCAGGCATATATTGACTTAAGCGATACCAAAGCTCTCGGCAGCGGCGAAAATTGGATTGGCAGCCTGGTATTTACAGCACCGTATACGTCCAGCGAGGTTTTTGACTTCTATATGTCTGAAATGCCTAAACTGAATTGGATTGAAGTTGCGACAGTGCGCGCCAGAGTCAGCCATATGACTTACATTCGCGGACAACGTGCCGTTCAGATTCTGATTGAAATGGATTCTTCGGATTCTTCACTCGTTACATTAACGGCGATTCCCAATATGAACGTTACAGGAAAGAGTAAATAAGTCATGAAATTTAATTTTTTTACATGCGGCGGCGGACAATTTTGGGAGGATGTTTTCTTTTACCAGAAATGGCGAATCCAAAGACATTACAAAACCCAGGAATTTCGTTTGCTTGACCCTTGGGACATCCGGCGTTACGAGGGTAGTTTCGGAGAATGCCGCCAGGCTTTTGTTACTTATATCAGCATGTATCAGCTGGCTCGGCAAAAGGGGCATATGATTGTTATGCTGCATGGCCTTGGCGAAACAAAAAACATTTTTAAACCATTATGGCGGGAAGCCTTGAAAAGAGGCTATCTGGCTGCGGCCATTAATTATCCGTCTACCAGAAAAAGCTTGGAATCCCACGTGAAACAGCTAAACTTTTTTCTTAATCATCTTGAAGACGTGCAGGAAATTTCTTTTATCACCAACGGGATGGGCGGGCTTCTTTTGAAAAAACTTCTGGAACAAGATGTTTCTGAACCTTGGAAAAAGAACTTGAAAATTAACAAAGCCGTTTTAATTTCACCGCCACTCAAAGGCAATGGTTTTGCCCGCAAATTCGGCAAATATCGTTTATTCCGCTGGATTTTCGGCCCGATGCTGCGCGAAGCGAATCCGGTTATAACCAACGACACGCCTTATATTTATCCCAAAATCGACATCGGCATTATTTCAACGCATGGCGAAGGTGAATGGGGAATCTTAGGTTTTCTGCCTAAATGTATTAAATCCTGGTTTAACACGCCTGAAGATGCAGTTTGGAACAAAGCAAAAGAATCCATTGTTATCAAGAACAACGGCTTTAGTCCCTTTAAAAACAAGAGAATCGTTAATGCCAGCTTAAATTTTATAAAAAGGGGCAAATTCAAATAATAAAAAATCAAAAAACTGTAACATAAGTTTGAGATTTTTTATGGTATTATATAAGAGTAAAAAACTGTGCGGAGAAAGCTTGATGAAATCGGTCCTTATAAATTTTGCAATTATTTTTATCGTAATTGCCATATACGCATCGGGCATTTTGGAGCTTTTTTCCGGAAAAACGGTTTTGTGGACGGCTATCGGAACTATTGTTATCCTTTTTGCCATCGCTTTTAAGATTTTAGGGAATCCCTGGACAGGAAAATAGCCATGATGAAAAAGAGCAAAATACATTATATTTTATTCCCGCTTCTGGTTCTCGCGGGCTGTTTTCTTACAAGCTTTTCCTCTGCTCAGACAACCAACAACAAAGGTCCAATCAACCCTTATGAAATTAAAGGATTTATTGCTCAAGAAGAAGCCTCTGCAGATGAGTTAATGAAAGAAAGAGAAAAGTGGCAAAAAAAATATGAAGAGAATGATAAAAAATACTGGGCAAAAAAAGCAGAATTTGTAGCTGCGTTAGGCATGCAAGAATTGGGAGATGACTTTCAGGCAACTAAGAATTTGATTTCTTCAAATGTCTCTGCGCTAAAAAATCTTTTTACCGGTGAATTTTCGGCTGCCGGGGATGCTGCTCTTAACAGTGTAAAAATAACATGGGATCGTTTTACCAGTCATTTAGGTGACTCATGGAATACCATTATAAAACCTGCATTTACAGAAGAAAAAGGTGAAACAGCCAGAAAACTGCTTGATATGGTTTATGAAAAATATCCAAAAAATACGCAGTTGGCAAAAATTGCAGAAGAAATGATTGCAATCGGTGATGATACGCGCAACGCACAGGTTATGATGAATTCCTATGATGAAATATCTCCAAATCAAAAAGTCTATAAATATGTAACAGAGCAAGGCGAAACGATTTACTTTATTAAGAAAGACCAGTCTTATTTATCAAAAGGAATGGGGGCTGTCGGACTCGGTTCAAACGACGAATATCAGACCGTTGTGGGCAATACCAAAGGATGTATTCCCCTACCGGCGAAGCTTGCCGAGAATCAAAGCTGCATCTTTTGTCCGATGTTTTTGACTATTTTCAACGCAGCACAAACAATGGCAACCAATTCGTATGCCGTTTTGGCAACCTCTATTTCTTATGTTATGATACTTGGTTTTGCCATTTACATCGCCTTTTTGGTTTTGAAATATGTCAGCGCATTCACCAAACAAGATGCGCCCAAATTTACCAATGAAATTTTTATTCAGGCTTTTAAGGTTATGTTTGCCTATATTCTGTTAAGCAACGCATCATATATTTATAACCTGGCTGTCGGTCCGATTTTATCTGCCGGCATGGAATTTGGTTCAGCAGTTTTGTTTGAAAACGGCAGCGGTTATGTCGAATGGTGCTCCAATGAGCTTAATCTGAACACACAGGCGGGAAAAATGAATATTAACGATGGAGTCCTGCCGCCTTACCTGTACGTCAAACTCGATTGTTTTATCCGTTCTGTTCAGGCCGAAATTGCTACAGCCCAGAGTATCGGCTCTACCTTGATGTGCGTGGCGCGCAATGCCGGTGCTTCCTCTATCAATCTCGTGGTTACAAAAATTGAAAATGCTATCTGGGATTTCAGCATGTTTTTCCAAGGTTTGATTATCTGGGGCTTTTCTCTCTTAATTGCTTTAGCCTTTGCTTTCTATTTGATTGACGCTACCGTCCGTGTCGGCATACTCGGTGCGCTTATGCCGTTTTTGATTGCCTGTTGGCCGTTCAAAATGACCAGTGGCTATACCAAACAAGGCTGGACCATGTTTTTGAACACTTTCTTTACTTATGCCATGATGGGCTTGGTTGTCAGCGTTAATATTCAGCTTATCCTGATGTCTTTGACCGGCGGAAAAGGTGGCGGAAGCGCATTGCAAAAAGCTATTGACGGTAATGACATTCGTGTTTTACAGGCCCTTCTGGATATTGGTTTTTCCGGATTTTTGGTTTTGCTGGCCTGCTGTTTGTTTGGTTTCAAGCTAACCGCGCAGGCGGCGGCTCTGGCTTCAACTTTTGCCGGCGGCGGCGGAGATGCCAAAATCGGTTCTTCTCTCGGTACTCTGGCTTACAGTGGTGCGGCTGGTCTGGCTGTCGGGACGAAAAAAGGCGAAGTCGGCGGGGTGGTCGGCCTTGCCGGCAAAGCTATGGGGGCTGTCGGACGCCGTACCGGCATTACTGCGGCATTAAACAAAGGAAAAGACAAGGTAACCGGCGGAATCGGCCGAGCTTTGGGATTAGGAAAATTTGGCGGCAAAGCAGCCAAATCAAATTCTCAGGCTCAACAACAAAACCAACAGTCTGGTGCTAACCAACAGCAAAATCAGCAGTTCGGCAATAATCGGCAGAACCAGCAACAACAGAATCAACAGATTGGAGATAACCCACAGAACCAGCAACAGCAATCAAATAACGGCCAAGGACAGGGGCAGAATCAAGGTCAGGGGCAAGGTCAGGGACAAAATCGGCAAACCGGAAATAACGGACAGCAGGCTTCTCCGGGCAGTGCCGGTCCGCGGATAAATCCGAACGAAGCGCCGGAGGTTACGGCGGCTATGAGGGAAGCAGAACGGAATCTTCATGATTTTGCGGCTCATTCTCAGGAACTGCAAAAAGCAAAAGAAAAAACGCTGAAAGCAGAACAGGCTGCCAAGCAAGCCCAAGCAGAAGCAGTTGCAGCCCGTCAACAGGCGACTGCCGCCCGGGGAACGCCGCAGGCCGCCAGATTTGAACAAATGGCTCAGGCGGCAGAGGCTAAAGTTCAGGCCGTCAATAAAGCTTATGTGCAGGCGCAACAAAATGAGCAACAATTACAGCAGACCGTTAATAATGATGCTGTCAACACTTATGTTAACCAACGCCGCGCTATTTCTGCCCGAAACGGAAAAATCTTTAATGAAGAAGCAACCAGAAATGCAGCAACGACAAGAGTCGGCGAAATTAAAGACAAACTAAATGTTTTGTTAAGCGTTGACCCTAGATATAATTAGGAAAAACCGATGTTGAAAAAGGGAAACATAGTCGGAATTCTCAAAATACTGATTTTAGTCATCTCAGTATGTTTCCTGTTGACGGCCTGCAGCGGTACTGATGTTAAAGGAACAAACAACTCTAATCAACAAACGGCGATGAGCGGCGCGGACAGAAGTTCAAGCCAACTAGCTAAGGACCAGCGTGACTGCTGGCAAAGCAGCATTCTGGAACTGATGTACCGACAGATGGGTTCTATTTCCCTCGGGCTTTATAAGCAAATGACTGACGGCGCTCTGGCTTTTATTATGGTTGCTTTTGCCGTATGGTTTTCTTTCCGGCTGATGCGCCATGTCAGTTCTCTACAGGAAGAAAATATTGCCGAAGTGTGGAAAGAAGTGTTCAAGCAGCTCTTTATCTGTTTTGTCTGCGGCCTGTTGGCCAGTTCCACAGCCGGGTTGGCTTTTGTGTTGAACACAATTATTTTTCCGCTCTATTACACGTTTCTTGAATTTGCCGGCGAAATGCTCAATGCCGCCAGCGCAGCTACGGGACAAGAAGATTTGTCGCTTACATTTCTTGGAGAAAAAATAGAATACGGACAAAAGATTGCCTGTGTTCCGGAAAACCTGGTGACAGATGAGAATTTGACATCATTTCCGGCCGCGCCGATTAATATGATGTCGTGTATCGCCTGCGCAATTAACGAACGTTTGGGAATCGGCTTTTATCTGGCTTTTGAAACATTGCATGACACGGGATTTATGGCTCTGGTTATCGGTTGCATTATTTTTCTCATGTTTACATTTATCAAGCTGGCATTTATTTTTTATCTGGTCGATACCCTCTTCCGTTTCACTATCGTGGTGACGATTTTACCGGCACTGATTTTGGCTTATGCTTTCAAACAAACCCGTTCCTGGGCAACTTTTGGATTTATGACAATGATAAATTCCGCCGCATATATGATGTTTGTGGCAATTATGATTGCCGTTGCTCTTCTGGCCATGCATGAAATTATGATTTCTCCCGCTTTGGGATTAAGCGGCGATAATATAGAAGATTTCCGGCAAAACTTTAAGGAATTCAGTATTCCGGTGCTTTGCCTGTTACTGTTAGCGTTTTTAATCCAATCGACCATGAAGATTGCCCAGGATTTGACCAATACGCTGGTCGGCGGCGATTCCTCAGGTTCATTCAAAGACAAAGGCGCCAAGGCCGGCGCTATGGTTCTCAAATTCTTCACTTTGGGAATCGGCGGTTTTGTTCTTAATGCCGCCAAGAAAGGCGGCGGCAAAGCTCTCGGCTGGACTAAGGGTAAGGCAAAAACCGGCATGCAGGCTGTTGCTAAAAAATTTAAGGGCGGCGGTAAATAATGATGAAACACATTTGGGACATAGCTAAAAACAAAATAAGGACAAAGACTATTTTCTCATTCTTTGTCAGTATCTTGTTATGCTTATTTTCTTTAAATGTTCAGGCCGCCGTCAATCCGCCGGATTATTATGCCGCAGACGATCTTAAGAAATTAGATAACGGTACATATACTGTAAAAAATTATCACAAATATGTGCAGAATGATAAACAATATCTGGCTGACTTAATGCAAGGTGACGGAAGTCCGGAAGAAATTGCTCAAATGATTATGACTTATTCAACTTTGGCAACATCAATGTATGAATACAGACCTTTGGTTGAAAAAGAATTGAAATCAAGAAAGAAAAAAGGACTTCTCAATGAACAGCAATATAAAAATGCTGTAAATAAGATGAGCAATTCTTTCAATAAAGCTGCCGAACTTGAAATCTTAGCGTCAAGAGTCAATATGGCAACACAAGATGACAAGGATAAATATGACAAAGGAGAGATAGAGATTAAAGACCCCAGATATGCGGCTGTTGAAAATCAAATCAACAGGGATCTTAAAAATGGCCTTATCACGGAAAAAGAAGCCGCGGAACAACTGAAAAATCTTCAAAATGCAAAAGACAACCGTTTAGTTGGCGTCGCAATAAGAACGGGCGATAACAGTGTCTGCAAAGTTGCCGAAATGGAGAAGAAATATCAATCTTCCTGTTATTCCTGTATTGTTGTCAAAACGCTGCTCGAGAAATTTATTAACGCCTGCACGAAAGTTAGCGATTTGTGCCGACGCGCAGCCGTTCAGGTTTTGTTGGTCGCCACGCTTTTATGGGTTGCATTCTGGGCGCTCAAGACAATTTCTTCCGTCGCCAGCCTTGAACCGTCCAGCATTGTTAACACCCTATTGATTCAAGGATTTAAGATACTGTTTGCCTATGTGGTTATCGAATCGGGAATCGAAGTTTTTATGATTTACGTTGTCAGCCCTATTTTGGTCGCCGGCGCTGATTTTGGCACGGCAATTCTGGCAAACTCGCAAAGTCACCTGAGCATGACGCCCTCGCCAGACTACACATACAGCGGGGTTGAGCTTCTCTCGGCCGACATGCTGAATAAAATCATGGGCTTCAATGAAAGTCTGGACAGGGTCGTTTCCACCAATCTGGTTATCGGCCATGCTCTCACCTGTCATTCCGTCAATGCCGGCGCCTGGGTGAACCACTCAATTATGGATTTTCAGATTATCGTTCCTAATGTCTGGATATGGCTTTGCGGCGCGGCAATCTGGTTTGCCGGATTTATGCTGGTGTTGGCTGTTTCTTATTATCTGCTGGACATTTCATTCAAAATCGGCATCGCTATCATGATTTTTCCGCTGCTTATGGCATTGTGGCCTTTTTCCATTACAGCGGGAAAAGTAAAAACCTGTATTAAAACCATGTTAAGTTCGGCGGCGATTTTTGCCTTTTTAGCAATCACCACGTCTTATGCCATGGCGATGATCAGTGTTACGCTGCGGGATGTTCCCGAGTTGTTTGAACGGGTTGAGAAAGGAGACTCCAAGTGGATTTCCGATACTTTTGACATTACCGGGCCTTATTTCATCCTTATTCTGTTTGCTTATTTATATTCAATCAAACTGGTGCGCTCGACCGTTGATGACTATGTTAACAAATTTTTCGGCGGCGGCCTTATGGCTAATGCCTCCCCGATGCACAGCGAAATGACCAGAATGACGGATATCGCGAAAAAAGCTACGGTCGGCGCAGGAAAAGCCGCTGTCGGTGCGGCAACCGGCGGTGCAGGAAAAGTTCTTGGCGCGGTTGCAGGGGCAACTGTCGGAAAGGCGGCCAAATTTGTTAAAGACAAATTTACCAAGAGTGACAAAGAACAAGGCAAAAACAATAAATCACCCAATGCCGGAACCGCGGTTAAACAAAGCGGTAAAGCCATCAAGCAAAGCGGTAAAGCCGTTGAACAGAGCGGTAAGGCTGTAGAACAAGCCGGAAAAGGCGTTGACAAGGCCGGTCAGGGCATAGCCCATGGCGGCAAGGGCATCATGACAGCAGGAAAAGGATTAAGCGCAACCGGTTTTGGCGCCATTATCGGTGTCCCGATGATGATTGCCGGCGCAGCGGTTTATGCCGGCGGCGCGGCGGTACAGGCCGGCGGTAAAGCGACTGTTGCCGCAGGAAAGGCCGTTAAAGCTTCTGGAAAAGTTATGAAGAAAAGCGGCGAAATGATTGAGAAAGCAGGTCGCAGTATGGAAAAATTCGGCAGAAAGCTGAAATTCGGCAAAGACGCCGATAAACAGGACAAGCCTCAGGATAATCAGGAAAACAGCGGACAGGCAGAATGATGAGTAAGATTATGCAAAATATATATAAATTACGAATCACCAAATTACTTTTGTGTGTCATTGCCGCTTTTTGCCTGACGCAGGAAGCCGCCGGGCAGCTTTATTCCCCGAACTATTCAACACCTGAAAATTCAGGTGGCAGCAACTATAATCAATGCCAGCCAAGCAGCAGCAACGGCAAATGGACGACAGAATGTCCTCCCGGAAATGAGAAAAGAAATGATATTAATCCGCAATGCGTCAGAAATCAGAATAAAAACAGTTGTGTCAACACAATGCCTGTTAAGGGGAGTGTTGCCAGAATTCCTGAAGACGTTTGTTATCGCGGCACAGGATGGAGCAATAAAAGAAACCATAACGGCGTTGACTATGCTGTCCCGAGCGGGGCACCGGTTACCGCGGCAGCTGACGGCATTGCTTATGTCAACGGCTGTAACCACGGCGGCGGACGCGTTGTCAAAATTGTTCATAAGAAATCTCTCTCAGCCTCTCAGGCGGCATATTCCGAGAATTCAAAGAACGAATATACAACAGTTTATATGCACTTATCCCAAATTAATGTTTCTGACGGCGCTCGTGTAACAAAAGGACAGCAAATAGGCCTTGCCGGTGGTTCTAACTGTGACGGAAACGGCAACATTATTGAAAATTATTACGGTTCACACCTGCATTTTGAAATGCGTGACGGCAATGCCCGAAATACAAATGCGCTTCCGGTTTTGGATCCTTTGTGCAACAGTATCCAAACCTTATGCGAAGAAAAAAGCACTAATCCGTTTTATGCCAATCAAGGCCAAATAGATTATGATGCCATGCAGTGCCGGGATTGTTCAAAGAATCCGCAAGCCTGTGAAAAAACTGAAGAAGAACCGGAAGAGGAAAAAAGCGAAGAACAGAAAAAAGTTGATAAAGCCATGGCGTCCAGCGACTGTGTTGAAATGTTCCCGGAAGACGATATGCTGATGCTCAGTGCAACCGGAGAATCCGGACGTGATGCGGGAAAAACCAACTGGTATAAAAAATACAACGGCTGTTACGGCAATGCACCCGGAACGGAAGGAAAAGATAAAGGCGGATGTTCTTATGGCGCTAACCAAATGGCCTGTGGTTCTACCGCTGGCGGCAAAGTATCTGACGGAAGTTTCGGTAACTTCAGAAACTTTATGACCAGACTTGAGAAAGAGAAACCGGAGTTGTTCGCCAAACTGTCTCAAGGCAATGACTTAAATACAACCATCAAATACGCTTGCAATGATCAAGCATATCCGGAGCAAAACGCCGCTTTCCGCGCCGCATGGGAAGCTTTGGGCTCTGACAGAGAATTTTTTGACTTTCAATATACCGTCAACTATGACACTTATGTCGGCGATACCAAGAGGCTGGTTAAGAATGCAGGGCTTAATTGGGATGCCCTCTCTCCTGAGGTACAAATGACTTTTGTTGCCGCTGATGTTGCCGGACCGGCAATGTTTAAGAAAATGTTATCGCAACTGCAGGAAAAATATGGCAAAAACTTAGATACATCAGATAGAAATCTTATTATTGATGCCAACAATATCCGTGCTGGTTCTTATAAAAACTATTTGGAAAGCGGAGGTGAACAAACTTATCTGGCCGTACAGGGACGTGCAAAAGAAGACATTGAAAGAACACTACTCTCAGCGCAATTACGCGATGCAATTAAACAATCAAAAATAGCCGGGTCGAAATACTACGGCATGTCCCCCGATGAAATAGCCATTGACATGACGGGCATGCGTCTGTGTACCGAAGACGAAATGGGCAAAACCCCTAATTATGATGGCAGCGGCAGCGGTTCCGTGGTCAATTCTTCAGCAACGGCAGCGGCCAACCAAATTGCTCAGGAAGGCGGCGGCAGCAGGGATTGCAGCGTCAGCAATTACAGAAATTCCTTCAAAAGCTGTATTTTCTGCGATATTTTCAGAATATTGTTCAACACCGCCAGCACAATGGCTAAAGCGGCTTATGACACGCTGGTCGGTGGCGTCATCAATCTGGTTATTGTCGGAACGGCTTTATGGATAGCGATGACTATTCTGTCCTATATTTCTTCCTTTGAAACGAAAGATCCCCGCAATCTGGCCAAAATACTGCTTAACCAAGGCTTTATCGTCATTGTGGTCATTATCATTCTCAGCGCCGGAAGCAATGATTTTATGAGTCTGATTCTTGAGCCGATTTTCAATACCGGCATGGAACTCGGAAAGCTGGCGATTTCCGGTGACGGCGGCGTTACCTGCAATCCGGACAGCACCGGCGGTATTTTATCCGCTTCCGACGGCGGGGGGCTGCCGCCAAGTATGGGGGTTAACATCCTTTGCCTGATTGACGCGATTCAGGGAAAAATTCTTGATATTATGGCTGTCGGCTCATCCTCTATTTGTATTGCCTTTTATATCAAGTCCTGGCACCATATTGTTATCTTCCCGCATTTTGGCTATCTGATTACCGGCCTCTTGTTGTGGATTGGCGCTCTGCTTCTCTTGATAATCTATCCGTGGCTGCTGGTTGACGCTCTTTTGCAAATCTGTGTCGCCGTTGTTTTGTTACCTGTTGCCATTGGCGGGTATGCATTTAAGACAACACGACAGATGTTTGTCGGTAAAGTTTGGGGAACATTCCTTAATGCCATGTTCAGCTTTATGTTCCTGTCTATCGTCATTGCGATTTTAATAAAAGCGCTGGACGATGTAACGGCTGACGCCTTTGACCGTTCATTGGTTTCAACGGGCGACTCCGGATCTGCTTACGAGGCTATCATCACCGGTGCTAAATCTATTGCCTGGTGGACAATTAACCTCTTAAAACTTGTTTTTATCATGCTTTTGGGCTGGGCAGTTCTCGGTGAAGCCAATAAATTTGCCGGCAGGTTCTCTAACGGAATCAGCACCGGCGGAATCGGTTCGCAAGTCGGCACCCTCGCCGCCAGCGGCGCCAGAGGTGTGGCAAACAAAGCCGGCGGCGTTGCTTTGAGCGCTGCCCAAAAAGGCGGCAGTATGGTTAAAGAAACTGTTTCCGAAAAATACAATGACCTCAAAATGGCCAACCAAAACAGAAAAATGCGCAACCGTATGGAACAGGCCGCAGAAAAAGGCGTTGACAACGGGGACGGAACAATATCTTATCGAAACCGCTGGGGCCGCAAGTTTACGGTTAACAAAGACGGCAGCGGATACTCTTATAAAAATCTCCGCGGACAGACTATTACCAAAACGACCTCAACAAACGAAAACGGTAAAAAAGTCATCAACATAACAACGACAAAGAAAAACGGAGAATCGACAACCGTTTCAAACGACGGTTATATCAAATCGACTGTCGTCAAAGACAAAAGCGGAAAAATTACGCAACAGAAAACTGAAATGATGGCCGCAGCCGGAAAACATTTGATTAACAAAGACGGCTCCATCAATCAGATTGCCCTAAACAATATTATGCAAAACTCCGGACAGGATGCCGAAACAGTTAAACTCGCCGTTATGGAACAGATGATTAAAGAACGTTTCGCCGGCTTGCAGGTTCCCGATATGTCACGCAGTTTCCGTTCCCGGACGCTTGCTTCCGGAGTGGATGCTCAAGGACGCAGTACGTTTTCACTGGCACAGCAAAATACTGACGGAACAACGACGAACATGAGCATAACCTTCGGTGAAAACGGGCGTATTCTGACTGAGCTGGAAACAATCTCGGCTTTCCGCAACAATGCTACCAAATATTCTTCCGACGGTATTATAAACAGACGGTCGCGTTACCATTACAAAAATGGAGAAATTGACCCGAAATCTGTAGAAAATGCGTATTCTTTCACAAATTATTATCATAATTTGTACGGAAACGGCATGAACAGCCTGGGACAATTTGCCAACGGAATCCCTTCCGACCAGGTTATGTTCTCCGCAGAAGAACTCGGCGAATTTCAAGAACAGATTGCCAACACGGGGACGCAAACGCCGTTAGAGGGATTTAAATAAAAAAAGAATCCGATTTGTACACAAATTGTCTTTTTTTAGACTATATTTTCTTGATTTATGCTGTTTGCTGACTATTATAATGCTTGGTTACTGTTCTAGTAAGGCTATTATGTTTAATAAAATGAGGTAAACATCATGGAAGAAATTATTTTCCCCAACCAAATCAGAATGTACAGAAGACTTCGCGGCCGTTCAATGCAGGAGTTGGCAGATCATCTGGCTGTCAGCCTTTCCGCAATTTCAAAAATTGAAAAAGGTTATCGGAGAGTTGATCAGGAACAGCTGGTCCGTGTTGCAGAATTCTTAGACTGTCCGTTGCAGGATTTGTTTGTTAACGAACAGAATTCTCAGGTCGAGGTCGTTCAATCCTGGCGCAGAGAACAGGAAAGAAGAAACAAAATCAACGAAAAAAGCGGTTTGAAGACGCTTGGCGCCGGTTTAAGACAAATCCGCAACGAAAAGAATCTGACGTTGATTGAAGTTGCCGAAAGTTCTGACATGACATTGTCCGTTTACCACCGTATCGAAATGGGACAGAGAGAAGTTTCCGACAAGGAATTTAAAAATATCTCCAAAGCCTTGGATATGACACCGGAAGACTTGAAAGAAGAAATCAAAAGCCTTGACGATAAAGGTATGCTTGAAGAAATCATTCAGAGAAACGATGCCAAATATAAGCTTCTTTCTACGCCGCGCGGCGCTATCTCCTCCTTTACCGTTTCCGCTCAGGAATGTCCGAAAGTTTCTGTATACGGAACTGCCGGAAAAGACGGAGACATTATCATTGATATGGAAAACGAATTGAAAAAAGTTGATTGCCCGCCGCAGCTCATCAGCAAAAAAGATGTTTACGCCATTAATTTGTGCACCAGAAGACTGGGCAGCCTGTTGCCGACACGTTCTATTTTGTTTGCCGACCCCAGCGATGTTGTCAGTGTCGGCGACATTGCCGTTTATTATTCCGCCCCCAATGAGGCTAAAATACTCAGCATTCGTGAAGACGAAGACGGGAAATTATACGGCTTAAGATGGAATCCTGACGAAAGGATAGAAATCGGTAATGACGATTTGAATAAAATTCATAAGATTGTTGCCATTAATCTGTAAATTCTTAAATAAAAAAAACTCCGTTAAAAACGGAGTTTTTTTTATTATACGCCATTTTGTTAACCTGAAATTTACGACATTAATTATAATATAGACTATCTTGAAGTGAATGTGGGTGTAAAGTTACACGGAATTAGTAAAAAAGACAGGCAAAAAGTTGGCTGAAAGTGACTTAGAAAAAGGCGCGGAATTTACGCAAATATTTAACAAACACGGCGGTGAAGAAGACCCTGTGATTGCGGCACAGCGTTTTTTAAATATTTTCAGGCAGCTGCATATTTTCACCGCGGCAAAACGTAAAGAATTTGATGAGTTGCTTTTGAAACAGCCGGCTTCGGTCAAAGGGATGTTTGCTTCTCTTCCGGGCGGTTCCGTTCTTCAGGAATATGTCAACAACCTGGAGCAAAATGCCGGAATGGAAAAGACACAGGCCACTGTTGTCGCAAACACTCCGGAAATCAGCGATGAAATTTCAAAAGCCAAGATTTTAGCCAGTGCCTTAGCGGAAGCACAGTCGCAAATCCGCCCGCAGGCAGCTCCTGCGGCAAACATGCAGGAAATAGACAATGTCGCCTCTCAACTGCGTCGGGAAATGAATAACCTGAAACGGGACGTTGAAGAAATTAAAGATGCTCAGGGGATTGACCTATCAAAACTTCCGGCTGAAACACTGAATAAAATCCAGCAGTCAATTGAACGAAAAATAGGATCAGGCAACGCTGCTTTATCCGGCCCGTTGAAAATCGTTGCAGACGAATCCTTAAAAGAAGATCTGGTTCAAATTATCACTCAGGCACTTAAAACGAATGCCGAAGCCCAGCACGCCGGGAATCGGGAACTGGCGGAGATTATCGGCGAATCTCAGAAAAAAGTCGCTGAAATGCTCAGTGCTTCAAATTCAAAAGTTGTCGAAATGTCAATGGCTGCGGTGGCTTCTGTTGACAGCGAAGGCAAAGGTTCTGTTATGCCGTCTACCGAAATGCTGAAAGAGATGTCTTCTTTCCAGTCAGACAAACTGGAAAATGTCTTAGCGACAGTTCTCAAAGAAAGCAATATGAATTCAACGCAGATGATTATTGACGTTCTGCAAACTTTCCAGCAGGAAAATATGAAAATTCTGGAAATGCAGACCGAATTGCAAAAAGCGTTGCTTGACGTTTCCAAAAGCATCCAGATGTCCGGGTGCAAGACGATTAATGACGACCTTAACCTCGAAAGCCTTGACTCCGATTTAGAAAACGGGGTTCCGGCTCCGGTTCTGCTGCCGGGGCAGGACACTCCGATACCGGCTCCACAGCCTCAATCAGAGGAGGCGCCTTTGGAGGAACAACCGCAAGCGGCAGCGCTGGCAGATTTGGAAGAAATCAAAGAAGATGCTCCAACCGATGAAGAAAATGAACCGGAAGACGACGGCGTTTTGACTGCCGATGATTTATTTGCCGATATTGACGGGGATGAAAAGAAAGCTGCGGCAGAAAAAGAAGAAACCATCAAAAAGAAAAAGAAAAAAAAGAAGAAAAATAAAAATAAAAGCGAAGACAATGCTTTCCGGCAGGAAACGCCCCAGCCAACAGCACCGCAACAGGATTCCGGCGTTCTCCAGCCAAGTGCAGAACAGGTATCACAACCTCAGGATATACCTTTTTCATCTTTATCTCAACAGCAAGTGCAACAGCCCGCGGTCAATCCTGTTTTTTCTCAGATGCAGCCAGTGTCTCAGCCAATGCCAAGCGGATTTCAGAGGGCGGCCACAACACCGTTCCAGTCAAAAGCCTCCAATCCTTTGTTTTCATCCCCGATTATGAGTATCCCGGATGATATTCAGGATCAACAGGATGATGATTTCGGTTGGGGCTTCACTCCGGCATCGGCTTCACAAACGGTTCAGACTATGCCTGTCGATAATACAGCTTTCGCTTCTTATCCCCCTCAGGAGCAGGATATTCCGGTTGATACATATATGCCGGAAAGTACCAATGAAGCAGAGTATTATAATGAAACGGCTTCTGCCGACGGTCAAGAATGGACGTGGGAATATGTCGAAGACGACGGCAGTTCCGAAGACGGCCAGGAGTGGGAATGGGAATATGTCGAAGATGACAGCCAGCAGGCCGATAACAGCGGCTATGCTGAAGAAAGCACTTTTGACACTTATGCAGAAGATACCATTCAGGATTTTGCCCCTGAAACATCTCAGGACTTTTCCGAAACTTTTTATGAGGAAAATATTCCGGCAGAAGATATCGCGGCCGGAGAGAAACTTCCCCCTTCCGCGGTTGTTTCCAATACTGAAGAAGCGGCTCAAACAACAACTGGCGAAGCAGAAAGCAATGATGATATTTCAACAGCGGATTCAGTCCGGGCGGAGCCGTTACAGATTCAGAAAATTCCGGCGGACAACAATAACGAAGAATTCAACATTGCAAAGGCCAGAGAAGCATCTCCGACTTCTCAGAATGTTGCGGCGCCGTTTGCGGAAATCGGCGGTATTAACAAACTTCAAAAAGAAGATATGCCTGAATTTAAAATTTCAGGATTATCTTCCGCTGCTGATGACGATCCCTTTGCCATGCCGTCATAAATATACGGGACTCCGCTTTTCTCCGCCACAAATACTGTGTAAAAGCATAAACAAAAGAATTTACAAACGCTTATGCCTCCTTTACATTAAGATAAGATGTAAAGGAGCCGTTTTATGGAAACTAATCATAATCTGCCGCCGGTCAGCAAAGAATCCCTGTGGTATCTGAATAATTTTATTCTTTTGAAGGACTACTATGACCGCACAATCTCCCGTATTGCCGCACGCTGCGTCCGTATGGGAAATATTGCCATGGAAGAATATCCGTATTATGGTTATATTTTAGACGTTCTTGAAGAAATCAGCGATGTCGGCGAATATATAATGAAGCACCGCGAGCTTTATCCTTATGTCGAGCAAAAAATTAAAGGCGGCATGGCGGCTTTTCACAAAAGCCTGAAAGAATATCAGCAAGAGTTGCAAAACAATTCTTCTCCCGATATGATTAAAGAAGATGCTTCCGAAATTCAAAAGATGAAAGAAGCTTTAGGCGCCGTTCCGACAAAAGCCGATGACCCGACAGTCGGCGCCGGTATGAACATCGACCAGCTTATGGATAAACTTTTGGCTGACGGCGGGCAGAGCGCATCTCAAGACGCTCCGGTATTTATAGATAAGGATAAACAGGCGTAATGAAGATTTTTATGCGTTTAACACCTCTTTTGACGGCAGGTTTTCTGCTTGTTCTCGGCAGTTGCGGCGGATCGGATTTCGGCACGATTGATTCCTTGCCGAACCAGGCCGGGGTTTCGGCAGCCGAAAATTTTGGCAGCGAAGACATTGATTTTATCATGCAACATGACCCTGACATCATAAAAACAACCAAAGGTGCCAGAGAACTTGATTTGGAAACGCCGTTACGTTGCAGGGTCAGCTGGAACAAGCAGGAATTAATTGCCGCCGTTCCGTACAATATGACGGCTTTTAATCTTGTCCGCAACGGCGTTAACGACATATTACCGCGTTATGAAGTGAACGGTTTTTCATTTAAGTCCATGCCTGCGGAAAAAGCCTTGCTGAAGCTTGATAAAGAAGCAGGTATTCATCTGATTGCAAGAGATGCGCCATATGCCAGCATTTCAGGCGAAAATCTGCGTGGGGAATTTTCCGAAGTTGTCAAAATGATTACAGATGCGGCTGAGATTTTTTATTCTTATGACGCCGACAGAAAAGTCATGCGGATTTCCCGCCGGGCGAATTTTACATTATATGTTCCGCATTCACGGCCGATTATGCTTGGCCTGCTTGATGTTATCAGAGGGTCAGGCATTACGGATATCAGCGCTGACTGGGGGGATTATTCCATTACTTTTACGTCGGATTATGAAACAAAAAACAAAATTGTGGATTTGATTGATTATTTCAAAGATAATCCGACATTAATCGCCTATGACGTTAGTGTTTTCCGGATATATCCGACAAACATCAATCAGGATATTAACTGGCAGTCTATTCTGGACGAGTTTGATTTCAGCACGGTTAATACGGCTCAGGCCGGCGTTATCGGCCGCGTATTAACGTCGTCAAACGATTTGAATATCGGAAGCCTGCGGCGTTTTCTCGGCAGCCAGGCAACGATTGTTCCGGTTTCGGAAGGCCGTTTTGTTGTACCCAACCTGTGGTTCTCGCGTTTTGACGTCGGCAAATGCGGCAGTAAGCAAGCTATAGAAGCAGACCTGTCAATTACCGCCAAAGCTTCTTTGGAAAAAAACAACTGGATTTTTTCCCATTTTTCTTTGGATACGACAAACGGCGAAATTTCACAATTTGACGTTCGCAGCAAGCTGGGGGAAAACTTTATGATAATCGGTTTGCCGAATGAAATTTTCGGCAGCAAACAACCTAAATCAGAAACAATCGTGTTTGTTGTTCCAAGAATTATCCGTACAGCTAAAACAACTCAGCATATTCAGAATCAGTTATAGAGGACAGAAAAATGGCTGACAATACTTCAAACAATATTCCGCAGAGGCCAATCGGACCGAATGGCAAACCATTACTTAAAAAGGTCAAACGGCCGGTAAAAAAGTTGGTTAAGCGTCCGTTATCCCCGGTTATGCCTAAAAATCCGGCAGAGCCTCAGGTTTCACAACGTCCGGTTCAGCAGGCGCCGCGCCAGGTTCAGCAACCTCAGCGGCCGCCGGTAATGCCGCACACAACATCCAATAACGCTTCCCGGCCACAACAGCAACAGCCGCGGTCGCAACAACCGGCGCTACAGCGTTCCGTATCTCAACAGACAAAGCAGCAGAATCCTATAGAAAAGCCGTCATCAAAACCCGTTCAAAATGATATAGACATCAATTTTGACGATATGGATGACATTAAAAATATAATTGCGGACATGGCAGCACATCCGGAGCCGGTTCAAAACAACGAACCGGAAGTGAAGAATTTGCCGGACCGGCTTTCCTCTAAACAAAATGTCAACAAGGAACCTCCGGCTTTTGTCAGTGACAGCGATTTAGATGACGATGCGGAAGAATCCCGTCTTTTGATTCAAGACGGTATGTTTTCAAAAAAGATTTTGCAGATTGCCGTTGCTGCGGCCTTTGTCATCGGCTTTACATTGGCTAAACTATTTTTCTCCACTCAAGAAATTGTCAATAACGGCTTGCAAGGCGTTGTGGCGAATCCGGAAGTGCCTAGAGGACGCGCGCGGTGCGGCATTGCCGAAAAGACACAGGGCTGTGTTCTTTACATTATGAATCCGCAGCGGCAAGACCTGAATGCAAGGGATTTTTATGATTTAGCCTCCCAGCTTACCGGACGGCAAAGATTTGTCATTGAAACCGGAAATATGCGTTATTCCAATGTCAAAATAAGCCCGGGTGAAATAGCCCAGCTTAATATTCCGCCATTGCAATAGATTAAGAGCCCGAATTTTAACGGGTTCTTATAGACTCGAGAATAAATTTCGACTCATTTTTTTGAACAAAATCAACAGTTTTTTTTAATTTACAAATAGATGGGGATAATACTGTTAACAAGTTTTATGCCTGGTTGCGAATCAGTGTCACCTTTTCTAAATCTTAAGTATGGCAAATGTTAATAAAAGGTAAATGAGATGATTAACGAGGAAAATTTTGTTTCAGCAGCGACTGACGATATTGTTATTTCAGCTTGTACCGTAGAACTTGATGAAAATGAAAAGGATGTTTTCAACGCCGGAAAATATGTTTACGGCTATTATTTGTGCATAGAAAACAATTCATCGGAAAAAATCAGCCTGGTCGGTAAACATTGGAATATCACCGATGCTAAAGGCAATAATTTTTGTGACGATACGCAAGGTTTTAAAGGAGAAATTCCGACATTGGAACCGGGCGAGTATTTTGAATTTACGAGCATTGCACCGCTTACAACGCCAAATGCCGTTTTTTACGGCAGCTGCAAAGTTGTCAAAGAAAGCGCCGGCGTCAGCGAAGACATAAAAATACCAACTTTTATTCTTGGTACTCTTTCGGAAAAAACACCCAGAATTTTTAATTAAAATAAAAAGATTTTAGTAAAGGCTCGTTATTACGAGCCTTTTATAATCCCTAAAATTCAATAACAGGACGAACACATTCTCCTCTTGAAGATGCATATTTACTATCATTACCGATTAAACCTCCGGCATGAGGTACACCATTGGGACCATTTTGCAGAGTAAAATACCAAGCACCGTAAGCACTAACTTCTGTTGAAGACCATACTGCTTCATCTGTAGTTTCTTTAAACTGAATACCTTCTAATTTAGAAATACCAGAATTAACAGCACTTAGGTTTTCATATACATTGTGCAAAACACCTGCAGCCGGAAGACACCATTTTCCTTTTGTAGAAGGGGCGCCTGCTGGCATGTAATCAACCGCTGCCCAAGCGGCGCCATAAACTTCCCTTCCGCCATATTCTGTAATTTTTTTAGTATTTCCACAACTATCAAAATCAGTCCATGCGGTTATATATGACTCATGATTATCCAAAGCATCAATATCATTGCCATAACCTCCCCAACCAATAATTTTGACATGGCGTGGAGTCATTGCCTGTCCGCAACGACCATCCTGACTGATATAAACCACGACACCAATGGGAGCTTTGCCGTTGACTTTATCAGAAGAACAGGTTCCATCGCTGTTTAAGATATCGCCGATTTTACAGTTTTTGGCATAGCCGGTACACTGTCCAAGAGTTGCGCCGGGCTCTTTTTCACATTTATTGTTTTTCCATTCATAACCGACAGCACAAGAACAAGTTTCATATTGTTTATTACAAGATTGCCCTGCGCCTCCGGTATAACCTTCACCGGAACAGGTATATTTGAAGCCATATTTTTCGCAGACACTTTTATCTGTTGCCGGACAGGCAAAGGTATTGCCGAATGGGCATTTTAGGCCTTTGCTGTCAGGACAGGAGGTTTCGGTATATCCCAAAGTGGCGCAATCAGTTGTCGCAACACATTGGGCATTTGTTAAAGTTGGGATTAAGGACAAACTTGTCCCTATCAGTAAAAATTTAAAGTTCATACTCATGTTGAACATCCTTGTTTTAAGGTTAAAACAAAAAAATCCTCCTTAAAGGAGGACGGATGTTCGAAACCGTAGTGTATTAAAACGGCTCAGCGCTTTCGTGCAAAGCCTTATAACGCTGACCCCCGCCCCTAGCACAGCAGACAGATATCAGCATATATTTATTTTAAGTCGTAATTATGCTTGACGACTAATACACAAAAGGGTTTCGACGCCCTCAGCGGCAAACTCTGCCGCTTGGTGTTATTGTAACATAGCAATTATACGAATGCAACGCTTTGTTTTACTAAATAAGTAAGGCCTGATATAAATCAGGCCTTAATTTTTCATTTCTATTTTTGCACCAGGTTTTCAACTGCTTTGACAATATTTTCAACCGTTATGCCAAAATGCTCATACAGCCGGTCGGCAGGACCGGAAGCGCCGAATCCGTTCATGGCGATAATTCGCCCGTTTTCGCCGACATATTTTTCCCAGCCGAATCCGGAAGCGGCCTCAACGGCTACGCGGGGCGCCGTTCCCAAGACGTCTTTTTTGTAATTATCTTCCTGCCGGTCAAACAGCTCCCAACACGGCATGGAAACAACCACCGCATTTATTCCTTTTTCTGACAGAATCTTCTGTGCTTCCATTGCTAAAGAAACCTCGGAACCGGTGGCGAGAATCGTTGCCTGACGTTCCTTTCTTTCGTTTCGGTCAACAACATAGGCTCCGAAAGCCGTTTTGTTTTCAAGGCTGCTTTCTGTTCTCAGCATGGGCAAGCCCTGACGGCTCAGCACCAGAATACTCGGTTTATCCCGCGTTTTCATGGCAATCTGCCAGGCTTCCGCCGTTTCAGCCACATCGCAGGGACGAATGGTCAGGATATTCGGCATGGCTCGGAATGAAGCCAAATGCTCCACGGGCTGATGAGTCGGGCCGTCTTCTCCCACGCCAATCGAATCGTGCGTCAGAACATAGACGACATGAAGCCCCATTAGCGCAGCCAGACGCATTGACGGACGCATATAATCAGAAAAGACAAAGAATGTGCCGCCGTAGGGAATAACACCGCCATGCAAAGCCATACCATTCATTATTGCAGCCATAGCATGTTCACGAATTCCGTACATGATATTATTACCATCATAATCGTCCCGGGTAATAGTTTTCATCCCTTTGACAAAGGTCAGGTTAGAAGCAGCCAAATCTGCCGAACCACCGATAATTTCAGGAACATTCGGCACGATTTTTTCAAGGCACATCTCCGAGGCTTTACGCGTGGCGACTTTGGTCTTCTCCTTAATGCACTGTTCTTTCAAAGCCAAGAGTTCCTTGTCCCAACCCTCAGGCAGTTTATTTTGGATTGTGTCGTTAAATTCGCGGCCGGCAGCTTTGGCTCTGTTTTTCCAATCATAATATTCTTTTTCACTGCGCTTTCCGGCCTGACGCCACATATCAAGAACATCCTCCGGAATTTCAAACGCTTCGGCATTCCAGTTCAGATTTTTGCGCATGGCCGCTACTTCTTCGGCACCGAGCGGGGAACCATGACATTTGGATGTACCGCATTTGGACGGCGCGCCAAAACCGATTTTAGTTTTGCAGGCAATCAGGGTCGGACGGTCAGCCTTTTGCGCCTTACGGAGCGCCTGTTCAATTTCCGCGGGATTATGCCCGTCAATTTCCCGCGTTTCCCAACCACAGGCCGCAAAGCGTTTTATCTGGTCGGTTGAGCTTGACGCAGAAACCTCGCCGTCAATCGTTATGTTGTTATTATCCCAGAGAACAATCAGTTTATTCAGGCGCAGATGTCCCGCCAGCGCTATCGCTTCCTCGGAAATGCCTTCCATCAGGCAGCCGTCACCGCACATAACATAAGTATAATGGCTGCATAAATCATCACCGAATCTGGCATTCAGCCGCCTTTCCGCCAAAGCCATGCCGACTGCGGAACTAATCCCCTGCCCCAAAGGTCCGGTCGTCATGTCAATTCCCGTCAGGTGTCCGTATTCCGGATGCCCGGCAGTCTTGGAGCCAAGCTGTCGAAAATTTTTGATATCATCGATGCTGATATCCGGACTACCCAACAAATATAAAAGAGAATAGAGCAGCATGGAACCATGTCCGGCAGACAGAACAAAACGATCCCGGTCAAACCAGCGGCCGTCCTGAGGATTATATTTTATGATTTTAGTAAAGAGAACTGTTGCCACATCCGCCATTCCCAAGGGCATTCCGGGATGCCCAGATTTTGATTTTTCAATGGCATCCGCCGACAAAAAGCGAATTGCATTGGCCATATCTCTGCTTATTATATCTTTTTCAACCATATTTTATTTCTCCTCAGAATAATCAAATTTTTCATCAAAATAACGGTTATTGTAAATCTGTTCTTCCGGTTCAATAACCAATCCTATGGATATCGGCGTTTCAAAACGCTGCTTATACGGGAGGGTGACATTAACCGGACGGGCCAGATAGCGCACTTCTTTTTCAAATTCGGGAATCGTTGCAATAACATGGTGTTTCTGGCTGCCGTATGTGGTTTTGACGTAATAGTCAAACGGCACATTTACCTGGCCGACCGCTTCCAAACGGCGTATCAGGAATGTCGGCTGAATAACCGCCGTACTGCTTTTGGTAACGGAATAATCCACACAGTTTCCATGGTAGCCAGTCAGTATCACCTGATAGGCGTCCATATGCTGGACAATCTGAGTATATGAACTTTCCGCCGTAAAAACCAGCGGGCAGGTTTTAGGCTTTTCTTCAGGCTTAGAAGCACAGGAGATGCTTAATGCGGCACAAGAGATGACAAAAAGTTTTTTCAGCATATTTGTTTACATCCTCATTGTTTGGAAAACAGCGCAACCAATTCCATATGATTCGAGCAGATAAACTGGTCAACCATGGTTATCTCTTTCAGGCAATAACCGCCCTCAAGCAGGACATTGGCATCATTTACGAAACTTTCGGGGTTACAGGAAACGGCTATGATTTTTTGCGTCCGGCTGTCCGGCGAAAGCGCCGCCATTTTCGCCACCTGCGCCGATGCGCCGGCACGCGGCGGGTCAAAGACTATCGCGGTAAAATTTTTCAGTTCATTTTCATCCAGCGGATATTTAAACAGATTTTTATTTTTTATTTCAATATTGGGGATCATGTTTTTGTGAATTGATTTGGCAAAAGCATTGAGCAATTCTGCTGACGAATCGACTGCCGTAATTTTATTGCGGATGTTGCGGGACAGAGGATAAGAAAAAGTTCCCATGCCACAGAACAGATCGGCAATGTTTCCCTCCGTATTGCCAAGATATTTCAGCACCAAGCCAATCAGCACCCGCTCCGCTTCTCCTGATGCCTGCATAAAACAGCCAGCGGGGATGTAGACATTTACTCCGGCAATGTCAACCAACGGCGGAAATTTTTCAACAACAGGTTCCGGCGTTTCATTGTTGCGGCGGCGATGGGAAATACGAATTATCTTTTCGCTGTTTTGCGCTTTTTCAAAAATAACCATGCGGCGTGAAAGATCCAGTTCGCCGTCAAATTCAAGTACCAAATCAATACCGTTGTCAGCCTGGCACAGCCAGACATCTCCCGCGGTCAGAAAAGTTTGTTGTATCTTCCGGCCTTTTTTCTCAGAAAAAGGTAAAGAACAAAGTTCTGCCAGCAAATCACGCACTTCCGGCAGAACGGCATTCAACTGCGGCGCCAACAAACAGCATTTTTGAATATCAACGATTTCAGCGCTTTTACGCATATTAAAACCGAGGACTAATTTTCCTTTATGCCGACGGAAAGCCAAAGACGCCCGGCGTCTGGTTCCATCCGGAATAAAGACCGGATTTCCGTATTGTTCCGGCTGTTTTTTCAAACTGGCCATAACCCGGCGAAAGGCTTCTTCCTTACGCTTTTGGTAATTTTCCGGCGACTCCCCGCGATAAAGACAGCCGCCGCATATTTCCGCGTAAGAACAGGCCTCCATATTACAAATCCTCAACATCCACGCCCGGAACGGAAAATCCCGGCGCTTTATTCGGCTCTATCTTGTTTTTGTCATCGACAATATGATTGCTTTCAATTCCGTCAAGCAAGGAGATTTCCGCTGCCGGCTCCTTATCAAAGATAGGGTGGCGGTTGGCAGTTTCATCTTTATGCATCGCATTGTTTTCCGGATTAAAATTCTTCAAATCCGACGGATGGAAAACTTCCACGCGATTACGACCGTTTTGTTTTGCCTTATATAAGGCTTCATCCGCCGTTTTAATCAAAGTGTCAATATTGTCGGAAACTTTAGACGACGAAATACCGATGCTTATGGTAAAAGTTACCGTCCGCCCGTCATCTGAGGGAACCTGCAAACCGGCAATCGTTTCACGCAAACGCTCGGCAACCGTTTGAGCTTTTTCTATCGTTACGTCATCAAGATAGATAACAAACTCCTCACCGCCGTAACGGGCAACAATATCATTGTCGCGCAACGCACGCTCACAGGCACCGGCCAGCTCAATCAAGACCTTATCACCGGTTTTGTGACCATAGGTATCATTGACGCGTTTAAACAAGTCAACGTCGGTCATCAAAACGCAGTAGGTTCCGTTATTTAAGCGAGCATTGGCGATGCGCTTGTTAACCTCATCTTCAAAATAACGGCGGTTATACAATGAGGTAAGCGGGTCGCGGGTGGCCTGATTTTTAAGCAAAACTTCTCTGTTTTTGCGGGAAGTAATATCCTGAAAGGCCGCATAGAGCACAACATCGTAATTGTAGTCAATTGTTGTGGCCGAGGTCAGCAGCCAGAACGGCGTATCACCGGAATAGCTTTTTACCAGAATTTCAAAATCCTGAACTTCTTTTTCCTGTTCCAGGCGCTCATTCAGCAAAATACGGTTCTCGGCATCGGCAAAAAAATCTTTCAGGCGATAGCGATCCAATTCCGTCGGTTCAATTCCGAAGAGTTTTACGGCATTGTTATTCGCCAGAATAATTTTATCATCACTCAAACGTGAGATAATAATCGGGAACGGCGACGACTTGATAATTTCTTCAATGCGTTTGTTGTACTTATCCAGTTCAGCATTGGTCGTATCCAGTTTGCGGGAAATATAATCGGCATAAACCATAACCAATGCGACGGCCAGCGCATTGTAAAACAGCGGCGACAAATACCAGCTGTTCAGAAGGCTGCTGCTGTGCCCGGTCAGACGGATAAGCAAAACGACCGTTACCAATGACGTCACGATACTGGCCATCGTGTAACCAGATTTATGGCGGCGGTGGGATTGCGACCAAAAACTGACCGCCATACAGATGAAACCGGCAATGATAAAAATCTGCTGCATATTGGCAACCATATCATTATCCGGAGAGATAAAAACAAAATAGACAATAGAAATAAGCCCGATACCGCCCAAAGAAGTTATAATCGGAGATTCCGGCACATTGTTAACCAATATCCGGGAAGCGGCAATCGCCATCAGGAGCATGGCAATCAACAGCAGGAACAACTCCAAAAAGATCAGCGTATTGATTGACTCGCCCATCCCCTGATTGTAAAATTCGTTGATTTTATAAATCAGCCCTGTCGTCAAAAGTTCCAGCAGTAAACCGGAATAAAGCAGCCATAATCCTTTTTTTATGACAATTTTATTGCGGGTAATCATATAAATTGCAATACCCAGTATCAATATTGAAATTAACGTCACTGACAAGTTGGTCATATTTGCAAAAATTTCAATGCTTCCCATTTTGACTTCCTTAAATTACACATAATTCTGTTATACTATAACCTTATTTTATTAAAATAACATAAAGACGTATTTTTTGTAAAATAATATAGTGATTTTAAATAAAAAATATTATAGCATGACGGTGTCATAACGTGCATCCACAGAAGACGAGGGTATTAAAGATGAAAACGGCCAATCACTACAGCCACAGTTTTGAATTGAATTTGACCAACATTCCCGGCAAGGCCTCGGACCGTATTGCCCTGAGAATCCTTTATCCCGGGCTGCTCGCCGGTTTTGCCCTCATGCTTTTGGCTTTATACGAGTTCGGAAACGTTTTTTTGACCGGTAGCGGTTTTGACGCCGTTTTCGCCGGCGTTTCCGGCGAAAACGCCGAACCGCTTTTCAGCCCGGCTTTTTTTGACTGTGTGATTTTTATCATCGGCGCCTGGATTGTTTCCGCCCTGTTCATGTCTTATATCCGTTACCGCAAAATTTTGTTTGACGGCAAAAACATTCAAATTGTCGACCGGCAAATCGGCGGCAAAAAAAACATATACAAGGAAGCCCTGAAAAATTATGAAGGCGTCCAGTTAAGAATCGAGTTTTTCCAGTTTGGTTTTTTGAATAAAAACCGTTACATCATTGAGCTTCGCCATAAGAATCTGCATAAAGTCGCACCATTGTACATTTCAACCAGCGGCAAAAACATTCGTTCAAAATGGAAATATTATGCCAAAAAGCTCAATCTTCCGGCACTTATTCTGACGAATGACGGACTGGTTAAAAGAGATGTGGAAGATTTGGACAAGTCTGTCAAAGAACTGTTCAGGGAAGGCAAACTGAAAAATGATTACAATGCAGCAGACTGCCTGCCGGAATCGGTCATTCTTGTCAGAAAAAAAGACAAGACGGTTATTAAAATGGCCAAAATTCTATGGGATGCCTATAATATCATTGCCTGGGGAATTATTATTTTGGCGGCGGCAGCTCTGCTGGCTTTTGTTTTTGCCTATGACGGCGGTTTTTCCTCAACAGTTTTTGTCATCGGCAGCCTGCTTGTTTTGTTATGTGCCATCATATCGCTGTTCCGCCGGGATAAGATAGCCATAAAAAAACACAAGCTGGTTATTGTTCATAAATTTCCGCTGAGAAACTTAAAAAAAGACGAAATCAACAAGAATGACATCGAGGCGATTGTCGTCACTGAGAATCCGGCAACGGGGCGCTATTTCCTGTCCATCACCTCTAACACCAAAAATGTCATTTTCGGAAAAAAAATGCCAGCAGAGGCTTTGGACTGGATACGAAAATATTTGATAAACAACATTGGCAGACAATAAAAACTGGTAATCAAAAGCAAATACTGCTTGGATAAATCAACTATTTCAGATATAAGTAATTAAGTTATCAAAATTACGAGGTTGCAAGATGATAAAAAAAGTTAAAGAAGAGGCTGCGGCAGATGACATTCTGTTTCAGGAAATCAATGAAGAACTGAAACAGGAAAAAATGAGAAACTTTTGGAAAAAATACGGTATTTTAGCAACTGTCGTTGTTATCGCCGCTTTAACTTTTGCGGTCAGCTTTGAAAGCATTAAGGCCTGGCAGAATAAAAAAGCGCAAACATGGTCTGACGCTTATGCTTATGCGTACAACCTGCAGATTCAAGGCAAATATGACGAAAGTATAGCCGTCTTTAAAGATATTGAGCAACAAAACGGCGGCATCTACCGGGATATTGCACAGATGCAGATAGCCAATATTCTTTTGGAACAGGCTAAAAATGACGAAGCGTTAACTGTTCTGACGGCACTGGTTAACAATCCCGACGCCAATGCCAGCATTCAAAACATGGCGGTTTTCAAATTAGCCTCTTATAAACTGGACAATGCGCCGCGCGAGGAAGTCGAAGCTTTGCTTAACCGGCTGATTATTGATAACGGAAGCTGGGTCAATGTTGCCAAAGAAATGAAAGCCATGCTGGAAATAAGGGAAGGAAATTTGTCCCAGGCTTTGGAAATATATAATGACATTTTGAACAACAATGAATTGTCCGATACACTGAAAAGCCGTGTTCAGGACATGATTTCGGTTCTGACCGAAGCGCAAGCTAACAGTTAAAAAAATTGCGGAGAATCTGATGTCGATAAAAACTGTAAAGAAAATTACATTAAGTTTGGTCTGTCTGTCCCTCGCCGGGTGCGGAATGTTTTCAGAAGATAAAATCATTCTGGACGGCGACAGGATTTCCGTTTTGGACGGAGAAACCATTTTACAGGCGGATTTTCTGCCTAATCAGGTAAAGATAGAACTACCGGAAGCGGCAACCAATATTTCCTGGGAACAAAGCGGCGGAAACGCTATGCATGACATGGAACACCCTAACAGCGGCGACATGATTACACAGGCTTGGTCAGCTAATTTCGGCGAAGGCGGTTCCAAGCGCGACTTTATCATTGCCGCACCGATTGTCAAACACAAGGTTGCCTTTACCATTGACGCAGATGCAACTGTCCGTGCCTTTCGCATGGATAACGGCGAAAATATCTGGGAAAGCAAACTGAAGCCGTTTAACAAAAGCGACCGCAGTGCGGCCATGAAAGGCGCCGGGCTGGCGGCAAACAACAAGGTGATTTACGCAACAACAGGTTTTGGCGCCGTGGCGGCCTTAGATATGATGACCGGTAAAAAGCTGTGGGTTTATAATGCCGAACTTCCGATAAGAATTGCGCCGACTGTTTCCGACAATTATGTTTTTGTACAAACAATTGATAATATTCTTATCGCCTTAAATGCTGAAAACGGCAAAGAACTGTGGAAATATAAATCAACTAAAGAAGCAACAACACTGGTCGGCGGTGCCAGCCCGGCTTACGATGCGACCAATGATGTTGTCGTCGCCGCATTTTCCAGCGGTGAACTGCGGGCGATTAAGGCCAGCACAGGAACGCCGTTATGGTCAGTTTTGATGGTTTCCCGCAAGAGAATTAATTCTCTCTCGGCAATCAACTCGGTAAAAGCCAATCCGGTTATCAAAGACAATGTCGTCTACGCGGCAGGAAACAATAATGTTTTAATGGCGATTGACTTGCGGACAGGCATTCCGGTTTGGGAAAGGGAAGTCAGCAGTGTCAACCAGCCTTGGGTTGTCGGCAAATATCTGTATATCCTTTCTAACGATGCAGATTTGGCAGCTATAGAAAGATCCAGCGGAAAGATCATTTGGACAACAAGAATTCCGCTTGGCGAAGATGTTTCGGCAAAAAGCGGCGTTTTCCTGTCAGGCCCGGTATTGACCGGCTACCGTCTGATTGTCGCTTCTTCCAACGGACAGGCTTATGCCATCTCGCCATACAGCGGTAAAATTCTGGGATACATAGAACTTGACGAGGGCGTCGTTGTTCCGCCGGTTGTTGCTTATGATACGGTTCTGTTTGCAACAAATGACGCGGAACTGACCGCTTACAAACAGATGGAAGACGGCAATGACGATTAAAGCAGCGATTATCGGCCGCCCTAATGTCGGCAAGTCGACCTTATTTAACCGTCTGGCAGGACGAAAAATTGCCATTGTTCATGATATGCCCGGCGTTACCCGGGACAGAAAAGAAACCGATGCCAAGCTTCATGATATAAAATTGAAGATTATAGACACTGCCGGCTATGAGTTTTCTACGGAAGACAATCTGGAACAAAGAATGTGGCAGCAAACGCAGAAAGCCATTGAAGATGCTGACGTCTGCCTGTTTTTATTTGATGCCAGAGAAGGGCTTCATCCTTATGACGAGCATTTGGCCGGATTGGTACGCGCCAGCCACAAGCCGGTTATTCTGCTGGCCAATAAGTGCGAAGGGAAAACTCAGGAAGACAGTATTCATGAAGCCTATAAGCTGGGACTGGGGCAGCCTATCCCCTTTTCAGCCGAACATGGTCTGGGGTTGGAAGATTTGTATATCGGCCTGAAAGAGTATGATAAAGAGGAAGATTTGTCATTTGAGGAAGAAGACCAGAAAATTCAGGAAGAAAATTCTAATCTGACGCAAGAAGAAATTGACGCCAAAATTGATGAAGAATACAAAAAACGTCCCATTCAATTAGCCATTGTCGGCAGGCCTAATGTTGGAAAATCAACGTTAGTCAATGCCCTGCTTAATGATGAGCGTATGCTCACCGGGCCGGAAGCCGGCGTGACCAGAGACGCCATCACATCTCAATGGGCTTGGCGGGGGCACAAAATTAATCTGGTCGACACGGCCGGGTTAAGACGACAGTCTAAGGTTTCAGATTCTCTGGAAAAGATGTCGGCGGCAAGCACGAAGCATGCTGCCTTTATGGCTCAGGTCGTCGTTTTGGTTTTGGATGCCGACGCCGTTTTGGACAAGCAGGATTTAACCATTGCCCGCAAGGTTCTTGATGAAGGGCGTGCTTTAGTTATTGCCGTAAACAAATGGGATATTGCCAACCGGCAGGAAGCTCTGGATAAGCTGAATTATAAATTGCAGACTTCACTGACACAGGCCGAAGGCATTCCGACCGTTACCATTTCAGCCCTGAAAAAAGAAGGGCTGGACAAGCTAATGAGTGCGGTTTTGAAAGTTTATAACCGTTGGAATTTGCGTATTCCGACTGCGCCGCTCAATAAATGGTTTCAGGATATGATTGATAATTATCCGCCGCCGCTCGGCAAAAACAAAAGGCGTATAAAACTGCGGTATATTACTCAGGCCAAGACCAGGCCTCCTTCGTTTTATATCTTTTCAAGCAATCCTGAAGGGCTTCCCGAAGCTTATTTACGGTATCTGACAAACAATATGAGGGAAGTGTTTGATATGCGCGGGATTCCGTTGCGAATTACGGTCCGGAAAACCGGCAATCCATATGCGCCCAAAGGAAAGCCTAAAAAACAAGAAAAAAAATGATATTCTTTTATCTCCCGGTTATATTTCCGGGAGATTTTTTTGTTTCGCAGATTGACTTTGAAGTAGATATCTTATAGCCTGCTATTTATCGTTATATTATTTTTTTTATTATTAAAATCATTATATTTATGGAAACTAATATTTTAATCGAATCTCAGGCAAGAGCAACCGAACTTTTACTGAAAGGCAACAAAGCTGCGCAAGCCATTCCTGACAACAAGGCTCGGGTTTATGTCATTTATGACTTATTATCCAAAACACAGCCAAACAACAAAACGCTTACGGTTTGGGCTGTAAAAACGTCTAAGTCAACCTATGCCGGTGTTTTAATTAAATCCGGCATGAAAAAGAAAGGCTGCAAAAAATTTGCCAATGCCGTCCACATCAGCTTTAACGATATAGACATTGTCTGTCAAAAGCGCCGCAACAATTATTTGGGAGCGTACTTAAAGCTTATTGAAGAAAACGGCACGCTGCGCATTGTTAAAACAATCCGCGTTCCGTTTGAAGATGCCGCCAGAGAAATTCTTGACAGCGTTTATCCGGAAACAAAGGGTAAAAAGACTATTCTTCTGCAAAGCAAGGCACAGAAGAATTTTTCAAAAAAAATGATTTACTGGGCCAGAAAAGACGGGGATGTTTACAAAGGTCTTAACATCCGTTCCGAAACTCAAAAAATTATTACGGCTGAGGATATTTTGAAAATTTTTGCGTCCGGAGAAAAGATTGATGGCAACTATGTTTACATCAAGGGAAAACGCGGAGCCAAAATATGGGTTTCAAAAAAATAAGAAAAAAGGTGTTAGATTTTTCTAACACCTTTTTTGTTTTATCTATGGTTCTGCTCATAGGCACGTTTGGCGCTTAAAAAGAACAAAACACCAAAAGGAATCGAAACGGCATAAGCGGCAACCATGGTTCCCAGTGTCAGCCACGGATTGCTGATAATAAACGTTGCAAATAAAGCAACAATCAGCATCAGGGGAACAAACATAAATGTCGGAACCCGCCACTTTTTGGTAGAAATTGTCGGAATGCGGCTAACCATCAGCAAGGCGACGACGCACATTACGCCAGCACAAAAATAGTTATCATGCAACCAAGCCAACTCAGGATAGTCAAAAGAAATCATAATCGGCGTAATTCCCAATGCCGCGGCTGCCGGTGCAGGGACTCCGACAAAGAAGTTATGCCAGTAATCCGGCTGTGGCTCATCATCCAACATGGTATTAAAACGCGCCAGACGCATAGCCATACCAATTGAAAACAGCAGACAAAAGAACCAGCCGAAACGGGGAAAGTCAAACAATGTCCACTGATACATCAGGATTGCCGGCGCAACGCCAAAACTTACAAAATCAGACAGAGAATCAAGTTCAGCGCCAAACTTTGTCGATCCTTTCAGCATTCTGGCCACGCGTCCGTCAAGACCGTCAAACAAGGCCGCCAGAAAGATGCAGACGACAGCTTTAACCCAGTCTTCCTGAACGGAATAACGGATAGATGTTACACCGGAACAAAGGGCAAGCATTGTCACGATATTCGGCGCAATCTTACGGAAAGGCAACCCGCTCAGACGATGGCCGGCAGGCTGCTGCTTTATATTATTTTTATCCATTATCTGACAACTCCCTTAACTTCAGGAGCTTCGCTGCCCAAGTTTGCAATAATCGTTTCACCGGCAACCATGGTCTGTCCCAATGCGACCTGCGGGTTTGTTCCCAAAGGCAGATAAACATCCAAGCGTGAGCCGAAACGAATCATGCCAAAACGTTCTCCGGTTTTATACTCCTGTCCGGCAGCGGCATCGCAAACAATACGGCGGGCAACCAATCCGGCAATTTGAACAAAAGCAATGTCCTGCCCGTTTTTGGTTTTCATTGCCAGAAGCTGACGTTCATTGTCTTTGCTGGCCTTATCCAGTGTCGCATTTAAAAATTTTCCGGGAACATAAACTGCTTTGGTAATTTTTCCTTCAGTCGGCGCACGGTTGACATGGACATTAAAAACACTCATAAAAATGCTGACACGGGTAAATTTCTGCTTTTCCAGCCCCAGCTCTTCAGGACCGTTAACATCGGCAATCATCTGCACAATACCGTCAGCCGGAGAAACAACCGCGTTCTCAATTTCAGGAATAATGCGTTCAGGATCACGAAAGAAATAGAAACACCATACGGTCAGTATAAGACCGAGCCAGCCCAAAGGCGACCAAATCATCGCCAAAACGGCAGAAACCGCAGCAAAGACACCGACAAATTTCCAGCCTTCATTATGGATATTCGGCAAGAGGTATCTACGCCAAGAAATATCGAAAGTTTTCATTATTTTAATCCTTTATAAAAACCTTAAACGGGTACCGATGCCGTGACGCTGTCAACTGCCGCAACAGCCTGAACGTTTAAGAAAAACTATTATTTACCGTTTTCAGATTAATCTATTTTGTAAAAAAAACAAGTTTTATGTTGCATTTATGAATTTTTGTATGTATAAATTCGGTGTTAAGAAATGTAAAAACAGAGGCGCTTGTGGCGGAACAGGTAGACGCTGCAGACTTAAAATCTGTTGTCCGCAAGGACGTGCCGGTTCGATTCCGGCCTAGCGCACCAGATATTTTTAATGCACCTTTGAGGTGCTTTTTTGTTATGTACAACCTGACCTTTTTTGAATAGGATATCAACGGTAAAAATAAATCAGGATACGGCTTTAGAGTTACCGGAATAAAATGACTTACACAGATATTATAAAAAAAGCCGAAGAAACACATCTTTTATCAAAAGATGAAATTGTGACTTTGCTTCAGCCGGAATATGACGAAGCAGATTTATTTGCAGCCGCCGACCGGACAAGAAAAAAATTTGTCGGTGACGACGTTCAACTGCGCGGACTTATCGAGTTTTCAAACTACTGCCGCAACAACTGTCTATATTGCGGCATCCGTCGCGATAATCATGCCGTGCAACGTTATCGCATTGCTCCGGATGCCATTATCCGTTTGGCGCAGAATGCTGCCGAAGCCGGTTATAAAACGGTTGTCTTGCAATCCGGTGAAGATGTTTACTACACCGTGGGGCGGCTGCAATATATTATCAGCGAAATAAAAAAATCAGACATTGCCGTTACACTCAGTATCGGAGAAAAAAGCTTTGAAGAATACGCCGCATACAAAGCTGCCGGCGCCGACCGCTATCTTTTGCGCATTGAAACAACTAACAAAGATTTATACCGCCGGCTGGATCCGGGAATGAGCTGGGAAAACCGCAAACGCTGTCTGGATGACCTGAGAGCTTCCGGTTATGAAGTCGGTTCTGGTTCTATGGTCGGCTTGCCGGAGCAGAGTTTATCTTCGATTGCTGACGACATTTTGTTTTTTAAAAACATAAATGTTGATATGGCCGGGATTGGGCCTTTTATTCCGCACCCGGATACACCGCTGAAAGACGCCAAAGGACGCGCTTTTACCTTGTCCCTCAAAACAATGGCAATTACCCGCCTTCTTCTGCCGGACATTAACATCCCGGCAACGACAGCCATGGAAGCCCTGCGTCCCAACGGCAGGCTTATTGCCCTGCAAAGCGGCGCCAATGTCATTATGCCCAATGTTACGGATTTAAATTACTGTAAGCTTTATGAGCTTTATCCGGGAAAACCGACACCCTCTCTTTCACTGGCTGAACAACGCCACGAGCAGGAAAAACTTTTGCTTGCAATCGGCAGGAGAATCGGAACGGGATATGGCGGGCATTTTTCTTTCGGCTTTAATAATAAGCCGTAAAATCTCGCTCTTTCAAAATCAATTCACTGGTTGTGCTGTCATAAATAAAAGTTTTGTCAGCAATTTTTTTGTACTGGCCAATATACTTGTCTATCAAAGCGGCCCTCTGCTCTATCAATTCTTTAGGCGTGTGGCGTCTGGTTGCTTTCTCCCTGATCAGGGTTCTTTTATATGCTACCTGTGTATTGCATAAAATATAATCGACTTCGGTCTTATATCCCAACAGCTTTACGTTTTTAAAAAGTTCAATATGCGCATCATTGACGCCGCTGTGTTCAAAAAAGATATTCAACTTGCGAATTACGGCACGACGCAGAACTTCATAGCCCACAACTCGCGCAGGCATTTCCCATTTCATGAAAGCTTCGGCTCCACCCAGTACATAAATGTCCCGCCGGTAATCGGGAATGCTTTCCATTACTTCGTCAAAACTCAGATATATAGCTCCGGGAAACTGCATTTGCCGACAAAAAGTGCTCTTTCCCGCACCGGGAATTCCGCCAACCTGTATCAGCTGCGGTTTGGGCGTCGGATGGACACCAACTAAAATTTCCGTTATGATATTTTCATAAAGCGGACTTTTTATATCTTTGTAATCATAGGCAATGAGCTTTTTAATGCTCGGCATCAAATCTGCAATATCCATAAACAAATCTCTTATTCAAGTCAAATTTAGCCCTGTATAACACAGGAAGGCAAAGAAAACAACTTTTTGTTTTTCGAAAAATTAAAAAAATAAATTATTGCATGGCTGACATTCTTGGGGTAGTTTAGGTTTAATTTATAATTTGAGAAAAGAGGAAAAAATGACAAAGATTACATGGAAACCCGGAACAATGCTTTATCCCGTTCCGCCGGCAATGATTTCCTGCGGCACAACAGAGCATCCCAATGTCATGACCGCAGCATGGACCGGTATTATTAACAGCGAACCGCCGATGACTTATGTTTCAATCCGGCCATCCCGCTATTCTCACGGTATTATTAAAGAGAGCGGCGAATTTGTCATTAATCTGCCAACACTGTCAATGGTAACGGCTGCCGATTTCTGCGGCGTCAAGTCCGGGCGGGATACGGATAAATTTAAAGAAATGGAACTGACGCCGCTTCCCTCTTCACAGGTTAAGGCGCCACAGATTGCGGAAAGCTCCGTTTCCATTGAATGTAAGGTCAAAGAAATACGCAGCTTCGGTTCACACGATATGTTTCTGGCGGAAATTGTCGCCGTTAATGTTGATGATAAATATATCGACAGCGAAGGCAAGTTCTGGATTGAAAAAACCGGCCTGCTGGCCTTTGCCCACGGACATTACTTTACACTGGGCCGTAATCTCGGCAGCTTTGGCTTTTCCGTCAACAAGAACCGCCTGGCAATGATGAAAAAGATGGAAAACGTTGAAGTTAAAGTCAAGGAACCGAAAGTTCTGATTGAAAAACGCGCGGAAAAGGAAGCCAGACCATACAGCCGACCTTCTAAATTTGCTCAAAAGCACAATTCTCGCAGTGACCGCCGTCCACTGAAAGACGGCAGCAAGTTTGACGGAAAAAGCAAGTTTAAAAAAGCCCGTGATTTTGATAATAACAGTACCGGGCGTTCTAAATACAAGCCTGGCGGTTTTACCAAACGTCCGGCAAGATAAAACTAAAGGCTCAGTAAAAAACTGAGCCTTTTTCTTTAGTGGTAACGGACGTCAGAACGATCCTTAACCTTTTTGTAGATTTTTTGAAGCGTCAGACCGAATTCCGTTTGATAAGCTTCGGCCGGATGAGCAAGAAACTCCTGACACAATTCTCGGCAGCCACAGATTTTATCAATCAAAATCTTTTCCAGGATTTGCGGCGCACTTTGACGTTTCTGGGTATATTCCTTTTCTATTCTGATTTTTAGTTCAGAATAAGGAATATTGGCCAAACGATGACGCTGGTTAAAATCCCTGACACGCGAAGCGATGAGATAAGCGGATGCGATATTCGGATAAACAACGCCTTCGTGCTCGGTATAACTTTCGTTTTGATGGCTGTCTGCAATGTGCTGAGCCAACTCCTCAATTGAGGCAAATTCTACAAATGTTTTCATAATTATTTATTTTTTAATAATAAGACTTCATGTCTATTAGACATTTTTTTCAGAAAAAGTCAAGAAAATAAGGGACTATTTTCTGGCATCATAAATTTTAAATGTTTTCTTAAGGTAAAGCTGCAAATCTTTATCATCAAAAAACTTTTCACAATCCGCTTCCGTCGATGTTTTATCACTTGGAATCGGGCGATACTGCTGAAGATAATATTCTTTGACATCCAGTGCTTTAAGCTCATCGGCAATCGTATAAATATCCGCTACTGACAATAACCGCGGATCGCAGGTTGTGCGACATTCATAACTTTTTCCCGAAGCAACCAAAGCTTTAAGACTTTCCATAACTTTGTCAAAATGTTTCTGTCCGACAGCGGCATCATATCTTTCGGACTTCAGCGGCGTTTTAATGTCAAAACCGACCCAATCTACTTCAGGCAGGATTCTTTTAAATAATTCAGGGCGAAAA
>ULQF01048845.1_pt1 | contig 37678 bp, 37 predicted proteins | sample 1954211 | NCBI WGS metagenome assembly ULQF01 (sample SAMEA4835648, study PRJEB28245) | human gut metagenome | biome: gut microbiome; material: fecal sample | place: Denmark | collected 2008 | reverse complement strand
TAGGATACAGCTTGTCCGCTTCTACCACCGCTTAAACAATACACATAAAGCGGTGTGCTTTTATCTTTGACGGTATTCTCAACGGAAGAAATTTTATCAAGAGGTATGTTGATGCTTCCGTCAATGTGCCCGTCATTGTATTCCTCTGCCGTCCTAACGTCAAGCAAAACAGCGCCGACATTTGTTTCGTATTCCGCAACACCGGTGTTAATGTCGGCGGTGTTGCGGAAGAAATTAAACAGTCTCATCTTTTTCTCCTTACAGCATTGCTTCAATTTGCTCTTTCGATCTGTAACCAACAACCTGATTTTTGAGTTTCCCGTTTTTGATCACAGCGAGCATCGGGATGCTCATTACCTGAAATTGTGCAGCTAGTTCCGGCTGTTCGTCAACATTGATTCTGCCGACTTTAACATCGTTTCGCTCATTTGCGATTTCCGATACGATCGGACCTACCATACGGCAGGGACCGCACCAATCGGCATAGAAATCGAGAAGAACAGGTTTATTGGAATTCAAAACTTCGCTTGCGAAATTTTCTTTACTAATTTTAATTACAGACATCTTCGTGTCCTCCTTTGTTTTATTGTGTCTTTATTATATCCGATTTTAATTCAGGGTTCTGTGATATTATCACTTTTAGTTTTTTCTGTTCCTTAATTTGCAGATTGCTTGTGCCATCGTTCCCATCGGGCAGAAGGCGCACCATGTTCTCGGCTTAGCGTTCAAGGTCTATAACGCCACTCAAATACGGAAAAGCTTGGGTTGTTAATATGGATGAATTGCTGTTGTTTGTAAACGGCAAAAATGAGAAGTAAAATGAAATATATGACGCCAGGCGACATTAACAGAATGTTTAAGCAAGAAGACGAAGGCACAATCATAAGGCGTAATAACGTTCGCAGAATCGCTCTCGAAAACGGGATTAAGAATACGCTTACGCAAAACATAATCTTGATTGACTCAAAGGATTTCTTTGAGAAAGTGAACCCATACAATTTAGAAGTACACGAGTATTCCAAAGTTAAGGTGCATAGAAGATTGTGCGAGAGAATGGAACAACAATAGAAAAACGGGCGACCGTTTTATACACGCCGACGAAATACGCGATTTTTTGAAAATGGACACAACGGTATTTAAGTATAAGTGCGGCAATAAGTGGATTGTAAACTACGATCAGCTTTTGCCACACCTCAAGAAAATAAACCGCCGCGAAAGTAAATTATGGAAGGCATATATGGCTCGTATAGGCATAAAAAAATCAGTCACTCCACGCAAGAAGTGACTGACGGCTGGCCTGCCTGATTGGAGTCGAACCAACGGCGTTCCGCTTAGGAGGTTGTTAAAAACGAGAATAATCAGATGAAAATCGGAGAAACACATTCATAATAAGACAATGTATAACGACTCAATAGCGGTGCTACCGTTTGTAGCATTTGCGATGATAAACGAAAAAAGCACTAGACGAGTGCTTTTTTCCTTAGGGGGAAAATTATTAGGAACAATCAATGATTGTCGTTTGGTCGTTTTGTGTCAAGCGGTTTGCGCTTGATGTTTGAGTTTATCTTTGATCGTCGCAACGGCTGTCGTCAACTTCGCCTTCGTTGAATACGGCAGGTCTTTGGAAGAAACCTTTGAAGAACTTTTTGACACGAAGCGCGACAATCCAATCACCCAGCATCGATATGCCGTGTACGATGAGGAACGTGCCCACCATAACCGCAATTGAGATTGCTCCGCCGATGGGATCGAAGAAGGTGAGGAAACCGAAAACGATTTCAAGAATCGACAGAATCAGAAGCGTCCACCAGTACGGAACGTGATATTTGCTTGCCGAAATTGCAAGGGATAACTCTGAAATGCCCTCGATGATAAACCACATTGCAAAGATGAAGGGGATGAAACCTGCCACCACGCCTTCGTTTGCAAGAAGGACGACGCCCAGTATCGTCGTGATTATGCCGTCCGCAAGGAATGCGCCACCGCCTACAAATCCTGCTGTCGTGAAGAAGCCTATGATTTCCACAATGCCTATCACAAGCACGATTGCGCCTACGATGTAAGCAAATACGCTCATCGTCGTGTCAACAGGAAGACAGAAGCACACGATTCCCGCAACAATCATCAATATACTTGCCAAAAACCACAAAATAGTTGTTGATTTTTTCATATTTAACACCTCGTTTGGTTTGTTTTCTACACATATTATATATTCCTCAAATTTGCAGTCAACAACACTTTATACCATATGTGTATATTATTCCCCAAAAGTGAAAAATATTGTATCATACCGCCGTAGATATTGACTTTTTGTAGTTTAATGTTAGAATGGTTTTATATTTGTATTGCGATTCGGTCGCAATGCGCTGCAAGGATAAGGAGCGGTTGTGTACAAAGAGAGTAAACTTGCCAAAAACAAGGCGTTCGGAACGTTGCTCATGATTTTGGGCGTTTTCGGATTTTTGATTATCATCCACAGACTTTGTTATTACAAATTCGAATACGACGAAAAATTCAGCCCCGTGGACTACGGCAAATTTAATATCTTGTCGTTTTTTACGATTCAGTCGAACGTATTCGTGTACGTCTATCTCATTTGTGTAGGTCTTGCCTCGTTCGGAGTTAAATGCGCAAAAAAGGTTGCGTACAATCCGCTTGTCGGCGCAATGGCAACGACGTATATTTTGGTGACGGGGCTCGTTTATACGGCAGGCATCCCGATGGGATTTACACCGCCTTTTCAGTGGGGCGATTCCTACCACGCAATGAGCAGTTTTATTCAAGTGTATTTTCATATGATAATACCGCCGTTTATGGTGATTTTGTGGTTTTTCCCGTTTACAAATAAGCGAATAAATCACAAAACCGTGTGGTTTTTTGCAATATATCCCTTCGTTTATTCGATTTTTTCCATAATTCGCGGCGCAGTCGGCGATATGCATTTTTATCCCTATCCGTTTTATCGTCCGGAGTTTATATGGTCGATGTTTTCAAAAGGTGCGATAAACTATCCGCTTGCATACTTTTTGATGTTTGTCGTGCTTGTGCTGGGGATGTTGCTGTTTATCGGCATAGGCAGATTGCTGATTCTTGCAAACGACAAGATGATTGACAAACAGTTTTGTGACGTAGACGTTTACAAGCGAGAAATTTGCGACAGTGAGAACTGAAAAGACTAACATATGAATTGAAAAAGCACTCCGATGAGTGCTTTTTCCATAGTATCGTTATTTACGTTTAGCCGAGTTGTTTGCGGCTTAAAACCGAATTGTTTTGGGGAATAAAGTCATTTCTTTTCAACGTCTATCATTCTGCTGCAGTATTCGCACTTGACTTGCAAGTTGTTGCTTGTTTGCGTGATGCCGCCGCAGTAGGGGCATTGAACGGTGTACAAGCCGAGGTCGTCGGGACGATTGTTGAGGGGGATGATTTTGTTTTCCTCGATGGTGTAGTTTGTCAGATATTGCTTGTCGATGCACACGCGCACTGCGTCTATAACTTCGTTTGGTTGCATCGAGAGATGGTTTGCAATTTCGGTTGCGTCTCTGAAACCTTCGCGTTTTATCGCATCGATGATGCGAGCGTACTTCTTTTTGGGTGCATAGGTAACCCACGACATAGGCGCGCCGTAAAATCCGAGCACTACAAACACGATGCCGATTGCCATAATCGCGGTGAAAACCGCTCCACCGTCCTCTTTGCGAGTTGCGCCGATGACGGTCATTGCAATGCCCAACGGGAACATAACCGTCAAAATTATGCTTATAAGAAGTCGCAAGGACAAATTCTTTTGAAGTTTGTTTATTTCTTTATTGTTTTCCATACGCACATTGTATTGCAAAAGCCGCTTTAAGTCAACAACAACTTAACGCGCGCGGTTTTGTAGCGGGGCGTTGCATCCGGCAAGGGCGATATTGCAACTGTGCTCGGCGTATTTGTGTCTGTCGGCACGGCAAAATGAGTGCAAAGCGCGCGTGACGACATTTAAGGTAATTATTGGAATATATATACTTTACGTATAGTATATGAATGTAATATTGACGTGAAATTGCGTGCTTTTTCAAATCTAAAATTTACATTAATATTTCCGTATAAGCGTTGACGAGATCTTTTGAGATGATATAATAGTGTCAAAATCAAATTCGGAGGTAAATATATGGGAAAGAAACCGTCTAAAAGCGCGATCAATCAAATCATTTGCTACGCACTTATTTTGGCTGCGGTTCTCGGTATCGTGACAATCATTCTCGTTGCGGAAGGCACATATGCATGGGAAGGCATCTGGTGCGGACTTGCATCGACGCTCGTGCTTGCTCTTGCAGGCGCATGGTATGGCTGGAACAATGCAAAACTCCCCGGTGTAGGCGGAAAGGTCGCATACATATTGACCGTGCTTATCATCTTGGCAACGATTTTGTTCGTCCCGCTATACATGTTTGCGTAAACAAGTAAGCAAAAAACTCAACCGCTTCGGCGGTTGTTTTTTTTGCGATTGACATACGCTTGAAAACGACAAGCAAAAGTGATATGATTGCAATATCAAATTCGGAAGTGAAATATGGCGTTCAATATTGTTTTGGTAGAACCGGAAATCCCTCAAAACACGGGCAACATCGTCCGCACGGCTGCGGCAACGGGTTGCAAAGTGCATTTGATAAAACCTATCGGTTTCGATATAAGCGACAGGGCGTTGAAAAGAGCGGGGCTCGATTATTGGCATCTGACGGATTTCATCGTGTATGAAAATCTTGAAGAATTTTTTGATAAAAACGCAGATGGCAGAGTCCACAAAACAACGGACGGCAGTTGGCACATTGACGGCAATGACGAAAGAACGTCCGCACCGCATTTTTACTTTTGCTCGACAAAGGCGGCAAAGAGATACGACGAGGCAAAGTTCGGCGCAAACGATTTCTTGTTTTTTGGCAGAGAATCAAAAGGGTTGCCCGAAGAGCTTTTGCACGACAACTACGATATGACAATCCGCATACCAATGGTCAAAGAGGCGCGCTCGCTCAATCTTTCAAATTCGGTCGCAATCGTTGTGTACGAGGGTATGCGCCAACTTGGTTTTGAAAATTTGCTTTGCAAAGGACATCTGACAAAGTTCTGACTTTTGAAAGATACTTAGTGAATTTGAAAATTCGATACAAAATACCAAAAGTGTTTTGAAAATGCTATTATTTGTACAAAACGGCGAAAAATCGCCGTTTTTTCATGTTTTCAAAAGTGTATAAAACACGATAAGTATAATTGCGCGGAGCGGATGTGATTTTATAAAACACGAAAAGTGTTGAAATAAATTCAAAATTTCGGACGGAAAATACGTCGAATTTCCAAAAGAATTTCAAATCGTGATGCGCGGTAAGCAAAATTTGTATTTTTCTTGTAATTTTGTCATAATTATGATATACTTGTAATCGCTAAAAATATATTGAATCGCACATACGTATATGCGCGCCAAATATGTTTTGACAAACGAAAATCAATTTTCTTAAAGGAGAATATCTATGGCAAAAATGACAATCCGCGACGTAGACGTCAAGGGCAAAAAGTGTTTGGTTCGTTGCGACTTCAACGTTCCTATGGTTGACGGCGTTATCACCGACGAAAACCGTATCAACGGCGCACTTCCCACCATCAAGTATCTCGTAGACAACGGCGCAAAAGTTATCCTTTGCTCCCACATGGGCAAACCGCACAACGTTTTCACCGAAGGTTTCGGTCTTAACAAAAAAGAAAAGAAGGCGGTTGAGGCTCTTCCCGAAAGCGAACAAGCCGCTGCAAAGGCGGAATACATCGCAAAGGCTCTCAAAAACGATCCCAAGAAATTCACTTTGAAGCCCGTTGCCGACAAACTTGCAGAGCATTTCCCCGGCAAAGTTACGTTTGCAACAGACCTTGTGGGTGAGGACGCACACAAGAAAGTCGCTGCCCTCAAAGACGGCGAAATCGTGCTTTTGGAAAACACTCGTTTCGACGCAGGCGAAGAGAAAAACAGCGAAGAGCTTTGCAGAAAACTCGCTGATTTCTGCGACATCTACGTTAACGACGCATTCGGCACCGCACACCGCGCTCACGCAACCACCGCAGGTATCGTTCAATACGGTTTCGCACCCGTGGCAGTCAGCGGTTTCCTCATTGAAAAGGAACTCAAATTCCTCGGAAACGCAGTTGAAAATCCCGTCCGTCCCTTCGTTGCGATTCTCGGCGGCGCAAAGGTGGCAGACAAACTCAACGTCATCGACAATCTCCTCAACAAATGCGACACGCTTATCATCGGCGGTGGTATGGCTTACACATTTATCAAGGCTCAGGGCGGCAGCATAGGTCTTTCTCTCGTTGACGACGAAAAGATCGAATACTGCAACAAGATGCTCGAAAAGGCAAAATCCCTCGGCAAGACCATTTATCTTCCCGTCGATACCGCAACTTGCGCAGGTTTCCCCGATCCCATCGACGCACACGTCGACATCGAATATTGCGACAGCTTCAATATACCTGCCGACAGAGAAGGTCTTGACATCGGTCCCAAGACGCAAGAACTCTTTGCATCCGCAGTCAAGAGCGCAAAGACCGTCGTTTGGAACGGTCCTATGGGCGTTTTTGAAAATCCGCAACTTGCAGCCGGCACAAACGCCGTCGCAAAAGCTATGGCAGAAACCGACGCAACCACAATCATCGGTGGCGGCGACTCCGCAGCGGCAGTCGCACAACTCGGTTATGCCGACAAGATGACGCATATCTCAACGGGTGGCGGCGCGTCCTTGGAGTTCCTTGAAGGTAAGGTTCTTCCCGGCATCGCATGCCTCAACGACAAGCACTAATCGGCGAATAGCCGCGTCAACATAGATTTTTCCGCCCGTCACGTACAAAAAGTACGCTGGGCGGGCAAAAAATCTTGCTCTTCATCCGATTATTGCTGTCGTTGTCGACAAAGAAGATTTAAGGCAAGCACTAATCGGCGAACAGCCATAAATCGTAAGCGTGTAAGGCACGCAATAAAATCAATAATTCAGAGGTTATTATGAGAAAACCAATCATCGCAGGCAACTGGAAAATGAACAACACAATCGCCGAAACAAAGGCACTTATCACCGACCTTGCTCCGCTTGTTAAGGATGCACAGTGCGACGTCGTCATCTGCACGCCGTACACCGATCTTGCAACGGCTGTCGAAATGACCAAGGGCACAAACATCAAAGTCGGCGCAGAAAACGTGCACTGGGCGGAAAAAGGCGCATTCACCGGTGAAATCTCCGCAAAAATGCTCGTCGAACTCGGCGTGGAATATGTCATCATCGGTCACTCCGAGCGTCGCCAATACTTTGGCGAAACCGATCAAACCGTCAATGCTCGCGCAAAGGCAGCTCTTGCGGCAGGTCTTAAACCCATCATTTGCGTAGGCGAAACTCTCGAAGAGAGAGAAAGCGGCAAGGTTGAAGAAGTTCTTGTGCGTCAAACCAAGGGTGCTTTCGACGGCATCGACAAAGACGAACTTGACAATATCGTCATCGCATACGAACCCGTTTGGGCAATCGGCACGGGTAAGACCGCAACCGCAGAAGTCGCAAACGAAACCATCGCAATCATCCGCAGAACCATGGCGGAACTCTATTGCCCCAAGTGTGCAGAAAACCGCGTTCGCATTCAATACGGCGGCAGCATGAACCCCAAGAACGTCAAAGAACTCATGGCTATGCCTGAAATCGACGGCGGCCTTATCGGCGGCGCATCCTTGAAGGCGGTCGACTTCTCTCAAGTCGTCAACTACTAATATCGCAACTGCGTAAAGATTGCCGATTTTCTTGATGAAATCGGCAATCTAACCGTATAAAATCTTTAAGCATACAACAAAAAGGACAACTATATGAAAAAACTTGTTTTGGTTGTAATGGACGGTGTAGGCAAGTCTAAAACCGGGCTTGGCGATGCCGTAACTTTTGCAAACACACCCACTCTCGACACACTTTTGAAAGAGTGCCCCAACACCTATATCAAGGCACACGGCACGGCGGTGGGACTTCCCAGCGACGACGATATGGGCAACAGCGAAGTGGGGCACAACGCACTCGGTTGCGGTCAAATCTATTCGCAAGGCGCAAAGCTTGTTGAAGAAGCAATAGAAAGCGGCGACATTTTCAATTCTTCCGCATGGCAAGAGCTCAAAAACAACTGTGTGAAAAACGGCAGCGCAATGCACTTTATCGGATTGCTTTCGGACGGCAACGTACACAGCAACATCGGACATTTGATTGCATTGATAAAAGGCGCAAAACGCGCCGGAATAAAGAGAGTGTTTGCGCACGTACTGCTTGACGGCAGGGACGTTCCCGCAACCAGCGCGCTTACGTACGTAGACCAACTCGAAAGCGCAATGGCAGAGCTTAACGACGACAACTTCCACGCATGCATCGCAAGCGGCGGCGGACGTATGGTCATCACAATGGACAGATATTTCGCAAACTGGGATATGGTCAAAAACGGCTTCTACACCCACGTTTACGGCGAGGGCAGAGGATTTGCGTCGGCAACGGAAGCAATCGAAACCTATCGCAACGAAAATCCCGGCGTCATCGACCAGGATTTGCCTGCGTTCGTCATCAAAAAGGACGGACAACCCGTCGGCGCAATGCATGATGGCGACAGCGTGATTTTGTTCAACTTCCGCGGCGACCGTGCAATCGAAATCTCTATGGCGTTTGACAATGCGGACTTCTCGGGCTTCGACAGAGGCAATATGCCCAAAGTGCTTTATGCAGGCATGCTCCAATACGACGGCGACTTGCATTTGCCCGCGAGATTCCTTGTCGAGCCACCGCAAATCAAGTACACACTCAGCGAGTTCCTCGTCAATCGCGGCGTGAAATCCTATGCCGTTTCCGAAACTCAAAAGTACGGCCACGTGACGTATTTCTGGAACGGTAACCGCTCCGAGAAATTCTCCGACGACCTCGAAGTGTGGGAAGAAGTACCCTCGGACAAAGTGTCTTTCGATCAACGTCCGTGGATGAAATCCGCCGAAGTCACCGACAAAGTTATCGAGGCAATCGAATCCGAGCAATACGGCTTTATCCGCTGCAATTATCCAAACGGCGATATGGTCGGCCATACGGGCAATCTCGACGCAACGAGAATAGGCGTCGAAGCGGTCGATCTTGCTCTTGCAAGACTGCTTCCGATCGTCAAAAAGCACGATTACGCACTCATCGTAACGGCAGATCACGGCAATGCCGACGAGATGCTTGAAAAGAACAAGAAAGGCGTTATTTCCGTGCGTACGGCGCACTCGCTCAACCCCGTTCCTTTCATCGTTTACAACTACGATTGCCAAATCGCAGACGGAGCGTTCGGACTTTCCGACGTTGCGGCAACGGCAGTGAAGATTATGGGATTCGAGCCCGATTCTCATTGGAATCCGTCAATAGTTAAGTAATTTAAAAAGTAATAAAAAGGCCTGTCCCGCAACAAGCGCGGACGGGCTTTTTTATATTTCGTCGTTTTACCTTTCAAAATCGCATTTTTTATTTTTGATGAATATCGAGCGGTGGTGCGGCATAGAGTTTAGCAAACCAGATCGGAGGAGTTTATGGATAAATTTGACCTTTATCGTGATATTGCCTCGCGCACCGGCGGTGATATTTACGTCGGCGTCGTCGGCCCCGTGCGTACGGGCAAATCTACGCTTATCAAGCAGGTGATGCAGCAATTTGTAATCGACGGCATCGCAAATCCCGACGAACGCTCGCGCGCTGTCGATGAAATACCGCAATCGGCGGACGGCAAGACAATCATGACGACGCAACCGAGATTTGTGCCAAACGAGGCGGTGAGAGTGTCAGTGGGCGAAAATATCACCGTCAATATGCGACTTATAGATTGCGTCGGCTATCTCGTTGACGGCGCGCTGGGCGCGCAAGAGGACGGCAAAGAACGTATGGTTTCTACACCATGGTCAAACGAGGATATGCCTTTTTCGAAAGCGGCGGAAATCGGCACGCAAAAGGTCATCAAAGAGCATAGCACCATTGCGCTTGCAGTCACCACCGACGGTAGTTTCGGCTCGATAAAACGCGAGGACTACGTCGAGGCGGAAGAGAGGGTTATATCCGAGCTTAAAGAGTGCAAAAAGCCGTTTGTAATCGTGCTTAACGTTGCAAACGTCAATGCGGAGAGTGCGCAGAATCTCAAAGAAGAGCTTGAAAAGAAGTACGATGCACCCGTCGTAATAAAAAACGCACTTGCTATGGACGAGGACGACATCAGCGAGATTTTGGAATCCGTTTTGCTTGAATTTTCCGTCAAGACGATCGATTTCGATTTGCCGCGCTGGGTGCAGGCATTGCCCATCGATTGCGACGTGGTGAGAGAAATTATCGAGTGCGTAAAGGATATGGCAAAAGACGTGGATAAAATGCGCGACTACGACAAAATCGATTCGTATTTTGAAAACGCTACGTTTTGGAAACAACCCTCGTCAATCAGTCTCGACGCAGGCAAGGGCAGGGTGCACGTGAAGATGTCCACGGGCGACGACGTGTTCTTTAAGGTTGCGAGCGAGCAATGCGGCATAGACGTCAAAGACGATTTCGACTTGCTCAAAGAGCTTAAAATTCTTTGCAAAGACAGAGAAAAAATCGGTAAAATTCAATCCGCTATGGAGCAGGTCGAAACTCTCGGTTACGGAATCGTTGCGCCGACTATGGACGAAATCGAACTCAATCAGCCCGAAATCTTGCGTCAAGGTCAACAGTACGGAGTGAAACTCTCGGCAAAAGCACCCTCCCTTCACATTATGAAAGTGGACGTCGAAACCGAAGTAAGCCCCATCATCGGCAGCGAACAACAAAGCAAAGATATGGTTGAAGGCATGCTGCAAGACTTTGAAAACGACAAGCAAGCAATCATGAACACAAACATTTTCGGAAGGTCGCTCTCAACGCTGGTTGCGGACGGAATCAACAACAAGTTGCAAACCGTTCCCACGGACGCGGAACAAAAGCTACGCAAGACTTTGGGACGTATCGTCAACGAAGGCAAGGGCGGAGTGATTTGCATCCTGTTGTAACAAAAAGCAGTTTACAGTGCCGTTTGTAAAGGATAAAATACAAAATCCGTCAACAGCGTGGGTTGTTGGCGGATTTTGTTTTGCGCATAATGTGCATAGCGAATATTATGTTATTCGTTGACGTTTTCTGAGTCGGTCTCGGCGACGGCAAGCGCATTGTCGGTGACAACATCTTCCGCTTTGAGCGTTTGTGTCGCGTGTTGTTGATCCGCATCAACGAGCGCGGGAGGAAGATTCGGTTCGCGCACATAGACTTCTTCGGGAAGATGTTTGCGCCATTTTATAGTGAAGAAGAACGTTGCGGAAAGTATTGTGCCGATTGCCCAACCGATAGGCCACGACCACCATATGCCGACCGGGCCGAGCGGTTTGTAGAGAAATGCCGATATTACGACGCGCAATATCAGATCGGTGAACGTTGTAATCATAAATCTGCCCATTTTCCCACCGCCGCGAAGTACGCCGTCGGCAATAATTTTGATTGCAACCATAAAATAGAACGGTGATACGATGTGCAAAAACTGCAATCCCGTTGCCATGGCGTCGCTTCCGCCGTCTTCGAGGAAGATGAGAAGCAAAGGTTTGCCTGCAAGCATGTATAGCAGCACGATAGGCACGCAGAGTATCCACACGAATATCAGTCCCGACGTGAAACCGGGGCGAATGCGTTCGGGCTTGTTTGCACCGAGGTTTTGGCTCGTGTAGTTTGAAATGCCGTTGCCGAGAGTGGTGAAGGACGTTATTACGAGATTGTTGAGTTTTATGCTTGCAGAGTAGCCTGCCATAACAGCCGTGCCGAACGAGTTGACCATGCTTTGAATGATTATGTTGCCAACGGAGATGAAACTTTGTTGGAATATGCTCGGAACTGCAATGACGGCGGTGTCGCGTAGTATTCGCCATGAAAAAACTTTGATTTTGCCTTCGGTTATGATTTTTTTGAGTTGCAACAGCACAAATATAACCGCCAAAATACAGCTTACGCCTTGACACAGAAAAGTTGCCCATGCAACGCCGGCAACGCCCATTTTGAAGGTCGCCACAAACAGAATATCGATGCCGATGTTGGCAAGCGAGGAGCAAGCAAGGAAGATAAACGGAGTGCGGCTGTCGCCCATTGCCGAGAAAATGCCCGTTGCGATGTTGTAGAAAAACACAAACGGCAAGCCCCACACGTAGATGTCCAAATAGAGTTTGGAGTCCGTCATAATTTCGCTCGGCGTGCGGATGAGCTGCAAAAGAGTGCCACTCAAAGTAAGCCCCAAAATCATCAAAATCGCGCACAAAACGCCGCCTGCAATCCAGGTGGTGAATACGGCTGTTTTCATGTCGTGATACTTTTTTGCACCGAAAAATCTCGAAACAATAACCGAGCAACCTATGTTGCATCCAAACGCAAACGCAATAAAAATGAGCGTTATCTCATAGCTGTTTCCCACTGCGGCAAGAGCGTTGTCGCCGATAAATTTGCCTGCGACGAAGCTGTCCGCAAGGTTGTACAGTTGCTGGAAGATGATACTTCCGAAAAGCGGAAGACAAAACTTCCAAATTACGCTCATTGGTTTGCCGACGGTTAAATCCTTTTCCATAATACGCCCGAAATATTTATTGCGCATATATTGTATGTTTGACAAATAATAATGTCAAATATATAATTAAAACAAATCAATAACATTGAGGTTATCGTTTCATGGAGATTCAACAACTCAGATATTTTCTCGTTGCGGCAAGGTATCAGCACGTAACAAAGGCCGCAGAGGAGATTCATATTGCGCAGCCCGCGCTTTCGCAGATAATAAAAAGGCTCGAATCCGAAGTAGGAACGTCGCTTTTTGAAAAAAACGGCAGAAACATAACATTGACGCCCGAAGGGAAGATTTTGCAAGAAGAGGCACTTAAAATACTCAAAACAATCGATGAACTCCCGATTGTGTTGCAACAAAAGAAAGCGGAACGGGACAAAACCATCAAAATCAAAGTGTCGGCGGCAACCATCTGGCTTATGCCTGCAATCATTGCGTACAAAAAGACGCACCCCGACGTCAACATCGATTTTATCCGCAACGACGACATGCGCGATTGCGATTTCTTGATCACCACAAGCACACAAAACGCAAAGTACGCAGGAGAGAGTTTTATCGTCGACGAAGAAATTTTGCTTGCAGTGTCAAAGGACAGAGCAAAAAATATGCCCGACAAAGTTAAGCTGTCCGACTTGAAAGGCGACGTGTTTTTGATCACCGACAAAAGCAAGCCGTTTTTCCGTATATGCGAAGAGTACTGTCTTAAATCCGGTTTTGCTCCGAACGTAATTTTCGAGTGCGACAGCCAAACCGTGATCTTCGACCTTGTCAGTGCGGACTTAGGCGTTGCGTTTTGTCCGACATTCTCGTGGGGCAAGATCGACCAAAACAGAATCTCGCTGATTCCCTTTGACAAAAAGTGTTTCAGAAAAATCATTCTGATTGCTTTCAAGCAATCCACCGATTTGCAAAAAGACTTTTTCGCATATCTCAAACGTTACATGTCCGTCGAACAAAACCACCGCTGATTTGCAATCCGCTTTCATAAAACAAAAACGCACCCGACGGGGTGCGTTTTTGTGTGGCATAATAGTTTTCGTTTGTGCGGTTCCCTCGTGTAAGATAACAAAAACGGAGGGAATTATGAAATACTCTACATGGCTGAATTTATGGCTTGAAAACTATGTCAAACCGTCAAACAAAACAAGAACTTATTTGCGTTATCGTCAAATTGCAACCACTCATATTGCCCGGTATCTCGGCGAGCAAGAAATCGATGACATTACGCCGCTTGAACTTCAACAATACGTTTCGAAGTTGCTTGATTGCGGAAATATCAAAACCAGCAAAGGACTTGCGCCGAACACGGTGAACACCGTAATATCCGTCTTGCAAAATTCACTCAAAACCGCACATGCGCTCGGATATGCGAAAAATTATGCCGCAAGTGCACTTAAACGCCCTAGAATTGCCGAACACGGTGTGGAGTGCTTTTCATTTGACGAACAGAAAAAAATTGAGTTCGCAGTACAAAATGGTAAAAAGACAAAGATGCTCGGCGTATTGCTATGCTTGTATTCAGGGTTGCGCATCGGCGAATTGCTTGCACTCAAATGGAGTGATATTGATTTTGACAAAGGTTTGCTTACGGTTTCACATTCATGCCACGACTGTGAGGGTAAACTGGTTTTTGATACGCCCAAAACAGATCATTCACACAGATTGATCCCTTTGCCGAAGCAAATTTTGCCTATTCTCAAAAAGTTGAAGAAAACAGAAAAGTCAGAGTTTGTGGTTTCGCAAAACGGCAATCCCGTCGGCGTGCGCTCTTATCAGCGTAGTTTTGAACTTTTGCTCAAAAAACTCGATATTCGGCATAGGGGTTTTCACTCGCTTCGCCATACATTTGCAACTCGTGCTTTGGAGTGTGGAATGGATGTCAAAACTCTGTCCGAAATTCTCGGCCATAAAAACCCTATTGTTACACTCAATCGCTACACACATTCGCTTTTGGAACACAAATCCGCAATGATGAACCGCCTTGGAAAATTGCTTTAAAAAATGCATGGAATAATGTATTCGATGAACAAATTATATTATGTACGACAGTTAAAGTCAATATTTAGGGTTTGTTTTTTATTTATAACTTGACATATTCATCTCTATTCAATGTACAAAACGAGCGGATTTGTTCATCGAATACATTAATTTATGCACGAATATCATACTGATTTGTTCATTGCAATGGAGATTTAGAATGGGGCGAAATAATGATTTGCAACAAGCGCACAGGGCGAAGCAAGATGAATTTTATACTCAGCTTGTTGATATTGAGTTGGAATTGAAACATTATAAGAAACAATTTGAAAACAAAGTTGTTTTCTGCAATTGCGATGACCCATATGAAAGCAACTTTTTTAAATATTTTTCGATGAATTTCAATGCGCTACATTTGAAGAAATTAATTGCTACTTGTTATGACAGTTCTCCAATAGCATATACTCAAATTTCAATGTTTCCAGACATTGAAGAAAAACTATACCTAAATAATAATCGACATGCATACAAAATTGAGATATGTGAAGTTGACGATTATAATAAAGATGGGGCGGTAGATTTGTCAGATGTAGAATATTTGTTAAAGAACAAAAAGAATATCATGACCTTGCTAAAAGGGAATGGCGATTTTCGTTCGGAAGAGTGTGTTGACTTGTTAAAGCAATCTGATATAGTGGTAACAAATCCTCCATTTTCGTTGTTTAGAGAATATATTGCCCAATTGGTTGAGTATAATAAGAAATTTTTAATAATTGGAAATGTGAACGCAATTACTTATAAAGAGGAGTTTCCCCTTATTAAAGACAATAAATTGTGGTTAGGGTGTTCAATACACAGTGGAGATCGAGAATTCCAAGTGCCAAGTAGTTATCCTTTAAACGCAGCGGGTACGAGGATTGATGAAAATGGGAATAAATTTATAAGAGTTAAAGGAGTTAGATGGTTTACAAATATGGATACTCCTAAACGACATGAACAATTAACATTGTATAAAAAATATACTCCCGAAGAGTACCCAAAGTATGATAATTACGATGCCATTGAGGTTTCAAAAGTTGCAGATATTCCATGTGACTATTTTCCAAACGATGATAGAAGTGGTGATATGGGAGTACCTATAACATATTTGGATAAATACAATCCGGATCAATTTGAAATTGTCAAATTCCGCAAAGGAAATAATGAAAAAGATTTGACTTACACAGTTAAACATGCTGACAATTTTGACAGACAGACAGACAGACAGACAGACAGACAGACAGACAGATTACGCCTTATTTCAGAGTTATCATCCGTCGAAAAGTGTAATGGAATCATGGGAGTCCCAATCACATTCATCGATAAATATAATCCCGCACAATTTGAAATCCTTGGACTCGCAAATAGTGCAAGATGGCTCGGAGATTTCCCATGTTTTACGATCATCAACGGAAGAAGGATCTACAATAGAATCATTATCCGTCGGAAAATGTAATGGAATCATGGGTGTACCGATAACATTTTTGGATAAGTATAATCCTGATCAGTTCGAAATTATGGGGTTAGATAGGTATTATGTGCCCAAAGATGTTCTAGTTGGAGGAAGAGTTGCAGTCAATGGTCAACCTAAATATGCTCGCATAATGATAAGGAGAAAAATTAATGGAAATTAAATTGCATAAAGTTTCTATTCGAGAGATAGTCAAAGATTATATAGACAATGAAGAAAACGGCGTTGTCGGATATGGCGGAAAATTAAATATACGTCCTGCCTATCAACGCGAATTTGTATATAAAGAAAAACAGCGTAATGCCGTTATTGAAACTGTTACAAAAGACTTTCCGCTCAACGTTATGTATTGGGTGGAAGATGAAAAAGGCAATTATGAACTTCTTGACGGACAACAACGCACGATTAGTATTTGTCAATATGTTAACGGCGATTTTTCTCTTAATAGTCGTGCTTTCCATAATCTTACCGAAACAGAAAAGAATCAGATATTGGATTATCCGTTGATGATTTATATTTGTAAAGGAAATGACAAAGAAAAACTCGATTGGTTTAAGATTATCAATATTGCGGGTGTGCAACTAAAAGAACAAGAACTTCGCAATGCAATTTACACTGGTGAGTGGCTTTCCGATGCAAAACGCTATTTCTCGAAAAATGGTTGCGTGGCATATTTGCTTGCAAACAAATATCTTAATGGCGAAGTCAACCGTCAAGACTATTTGGAAACGGTTTTGTCTTGGATTTCGGCGAAAGAAGGCATTAAACTTGAAGATTATATGTCTATTCATCAACACGATACGCACGCTACTCCGTTATGGCAATATTTTCAGTCCGTTATAAATTGGGTACAAACGATATTCCCTAAATATCGCAAGGAAATGAAGGGGCTCGCTTGGGGCTTATTGTATAATACATACGGCGACAAAATATACAACCCACAAGAGCTAGAAGCAAAAATAGTCAAGTTAATGCAAGACGATGATGTAACAAAACGTTCGGGAATTTATGAGTATTTACTTTCCGGCAACGAAAAGCATTTGAATATTCGTGCTTTTACGGATAACGAGAAAAGACAAGTATATGAAAGGCAAAACGGCATTTGTCCACATTGTGTCGCCGAGCATAGAGAGAAAACGCATTACGAATTGGAAGAAATGGAAGCCGACCACATAACACCGTGGTGCGAAGGCGGCAAGACGAACATAGATAATTGTCAAATGCTATGCAAGGAACATAATCGCTTGAAATCAAGCAAATAAGAAAACGCACCCGACGGGGTGCGTTTTTTGTGCGGTAAATAATCACCAGTCTTCGCGGTGGTTGATTTTGACGTCGTCATAGTACTCAAAGTACTTTTGTTTGTATCTTTGAGTTTCTTGGCGGTGGCGGTTGAGTTCGGCACGCGCCGCTTTTTCGGATTCGGTTTTCGGCTCTTCTCCTTTGACTTCGTCCAGGGGAGTGAGATTATATTTCAAATAATCCATATAATTAAATCTCGATGTGTTCGACGTCGTCGCGGGTGCTGCGCTTGTAGATGACGATTTTGTTGCCGATTGCCGTGACAGGCTCTGCGCCGGTCTTTTGGCAGACTTCGTCCAAGACGTCTTTGGTGTTGGCTTCGGCGTTGCGCAAGACGGAGATTTTGACGAGCTCGTGCAATTCGAGCGCAAGGCAGATGTCCTTGACTTGATTGTCGCCCACTCCGTTTTTGCCGATTTGGAAGATCGGGTTTATTGATTGCGCCATACTGCGAAGTTTTGCGCGTTGAGAACTTGTGATCATACTTGTTTCCTTATATTTGCGATTTGCGGATTGCAAAGCGCGTTGTCGTTTTTCTTATATTAGCATTTTTGACGCCGTGACGCAAGCGTCATGACATCTTTCTGTCCATATCGATGACGAAAAAGTATTTGACGGGATCGTTGCCGAATTCTTTTTTCAGTGCGTCTTTCACGTCGTCGAGGGTTATTTTGCTGCCGTAGGGGATTACGACGTCGAAAAGCATATTGGTATGCGTCTGACCGCTGACAAGGCGAAAATCGTGCAAAGACAAATTTTCGTCGAGGTTGGCGATTGCGTTTTGCGCACGGAGTTTAAGCACGGCAAGTTGCTTGTTTTTGGTGTCAACGGGGTCCATATGTATGGTGATGCGCACGTGCATTTCGTTCCAAAAATCGTGCTCGATGTTGTCGATGACGTCGTGGCTTTTGGTTATATCGACGTCGGCAGGCACTTCGACGTGTGCAACCACGAAGCAGTGATTTTCGCCGTAGCTGTGTACGACCAAATCGTGCACGCCGATAACGCCGTCGTAGGACAAAATCTTTGCGGTGATTTTGTCAACGAGTTCTTTGGGCGGTTTTTCGCCGAGGATGGGGGACATCGCTTCTTTGATGAGAAGTATGCTCGACACAATGATAAATGCCGACACGGCGATACCCATGATGCCGTCAACGCTCACTTTCGGGCTGATTTTGTCGCCCGCAACGTCGATGACTATCGTCGAAATCAAAACGGCAACCGTTGCCAAAACGTCGTTTCTGCTGTCTGCCGCCGACGCTTTGAGCGCGCCGCTGTTTATTGCTTTCGAAAAGTCGAGATATATGAGCATCTGTACGAGCTTCATCGCGATTGCCACGCCCAAAACGACGTAGGTGTAAACGCTTACGCTCACTTCTTCGGGGGTTATGCACTTTTCGATTGACGATTTCAAAAGCAGTATGCCGATAAAAAGCACCGTTACGGACACGAGTAGGGAAGTGATGTATTCATACCTTGCGTGTCCGAAGGGGTGGTCGTTGTCGGGCGGAGTTGCCGAAAGTTTGAAGCCTACGAGCGTAACCACGCTGCTGCCGGCGTCCGACAAGTTGTTGATTGCGTCTGCGATTATCGTGATGCTGTTGCCCACAACGCCCACTATGAGCTTGAACACGCAAAGCAAGGCGTTTGATATTATGCCGAATATGCCTGCGACAAGTCCGTAGCGGAAACGCACTTTCGGGTTTTGAGTGTCCTGATAGTCTTTTATAAAAAGTTTGCGGATAAATTTCATTTTGCGATTCTCTCTCTTTGTTATTAATAGAATATTCCCCAAAAAACTCGATGTCAAGATTTTCGGGGAATATTGGCTGTTTCTTATCCGTCAAATACGGCAAGTTTTATTGTTTTTTCATTTTGCGAGGACGGAGTTTTATCGCTTGAACGAGGAAGTACACACCCACGCAAATCGCAATCGCGCCCACGACCGCAACGAGAACGTACCAAAGGTTTACATCTACGCTGTCGCCCGATTTCGCGCGTTGCCACATATTGACGACCACGTCGTTGCGCTTGCCGAAATCGCGCATAACGCCCAGCGTTTCGTTGATGATCGGGTAGCGACCTTCGTCTGCAAAGTATTCTTCAACGTCGTATTCGCAATCTTCGAGATACGCAAGCACGTCCTCGTCCGCTTGAAGCAACTCTTTGTTCGTTGCCGACGTGTAGCCGATTGCCACCGAGTTGCGAACCGAGCTCATGGGATTGCAAATGTAGTCGATAAACATCATTGCGGCAAGTTTGTTGTTGACGGACGTGGGAATGCACCAACCGTCGTACCAGATGTTGCTTGCAACTTCGGGGACGAAATAGCCGAGTTGATAGGTGTCGGTCTCCTCGTCGTAGCCGCCTTCTTCGATTGCCCAAAGCGCGTCGCCGCTCCACGCAAAGTCCGCGTAAACGATTTCGTTTATCATATCGTCCTTGCCGAAATCGACTTCGTATCCCGAGATGTGTTCGCGCTGGTCGGTGAGCACCTTTTCTGCCGCCGCAACCATCTCGTCGTCGGTGCAGTTGATAAGCTCTTGCACGGTGTAGTCCTTATATTTTTCGGGGAGCAGACCGTATTCGTACATGTAGAAGATAGCCGCCGCATACGTGTCGCGAACGCTGTCTTTCATGAGAATTTTATTTTCCAGCTTCTCGTTCTTTTGCACGTTCCAAAGCACGCCCCAGCCGTATTGTTCAAGCTCTTCGAGGCTCACAACGGACGTATTGTAAAGGATGCCGAGAGTGCCGTACATATACGGAACCATGTATTCCGTCATGTTGTGCGACGTGCCGCCTTGCGTTTTTATGTCGCCGAACATTTCGTTGATTTTGTCCATAACGCCGTGGTCTATGTTGCCCCAACCGGACTTTAAACTGCTCATATTGTCAAGTGAAATACCGTATTTGGTCAAATCGCTTTGAATATCGGCTTTTATGTCGTTGTGGTTGAGAAGACAACCGGCAGTGAGCAGTTTTTCGATGGCATATTCGCTCGGACAAATCAAATCGACTTTGGCGTCGCCTTTGAGCACCTTGGTCATCATCGTTTCGTTTGTGTCGAACGTAGTGTAGGTTATCGACAGCGAGCGTCCCGTTTTTTCTTTGTAGTAGTCGGCAAATTCGTCAAGCAAGGTCTTGCCCGTTTCTTCGTCGATTTCGGCGTCAATATAATCTTCCCAGTTGTATATCACAAGTTTGTCGCCGCCGCTTTCACCCTTCGTGCCGTTGTTGCAGGCGGTGAGGGTGGGAAGCAAAATCGCGCTCAAAACGAGGGATAAAACGATAAGCGTTGCAATGCGTTTTTTCATGCGTTTGCCTCCTTAGCCTTTTTCTTTTCGTGCGAGATCTTGACGAGGTTGATTGAAAGCACCGCCGCAAGAACGATGACGAATATGATGGAGAATATCGCGTACCAGAAGGGTTCGAGACCTTGTACGCGCGCGTCCGAATAAATGTAGGTTGACAACGTGTTGATGCCCGTCGCCGCGCCCTTGTTGATTTGAGTGATGATAAAGTCGTCCATAGACATGATAAACGCCATAACAAAGCCGCTTACGATGCCGGGCGTGATGATGGGGATCATGACTTTCACCAACGCTTTGAAGGGGTTTGCTCCGAGGTCGAGAGCCGCTTCGTAGATGTTCGGATCCATGGATTCAAGCTTGGGAAGTACGCTGAGCACGACGTAGGGTGTGCAAAACGCTATGTGAGCGATGATAAGGCGCAAGTAACCTTCGGGGAAAGCGAACGTGATGAAGAACACCATCATTGAAACCGCCATAACGATTTCGCTGTTGATGATGGGAAATTGGTTGACGTTTTCCACAATGCGTCTTGCTCTCTTGCCGAGGTTGAAGATGCCTATCGATGCAAACGTGCCCATAATCGTTGCGACGACCGAAGATATGCTTGCGATGATAAACGTGTTGGCAATCGCGCTCCAAAGATCGGGGGATTTGTCCGACTTGAAGATTGAAATGTACGCCTCGAAACTGAATCCGTTGTCAAAGTTGAAATTCGAGCTGTTCGAGAAAGAATACACGATGAGCAAGATTATCGGCGCATACAAAATTGCAAGGATTATCAAAAGATAAAACTTTTCGAAAAAGCCGATTATTTTTTGTTTTACCATAACGACCTCCTTACAGCGTTGCTGTTGCGGTTAAACTTGTTCATGACGAAGTTGGAGATGAGAACGAACACCAGCATGACAAGGCTCATTATCGAACCTACGCCGTACATGCCTTGTTCGAAACTCAATTGTATGGAATCGCCGAAGAGGAATATCTTGCCGTTTGAGAGCAATTGCGAAATCGCATACGTGGAAATGGTGGGGATAAACACCATTGTGATTCCGCTGAATATTCCGCTCATGGAGAGGGGAAGCGTGGTTTTCAAAAATACCGTCGCTTTGTCTGCGCCCAGGTCTTGCGCCGCTTCGATATAGCTCTTGTCAATGCTCGAAATGGTGGTGTGCAAGGGCAGTATCATAAAGGGCAGATAGTTGTACACCATGCCGAAAAGCACCGTTCCCATGCCGAGGTCCACGCCCAGTGCGATGAAGATCGCCTTTGTCGCAAGCGTACGGATGAGGAAGTTGACGCCCATAGGGATGACGTACAACAGCACCAAAATGCGCCCGCTAGGCATTTTTGAAAGGAAACACGCCACGGGATAGCCTATCACAAGGCACAGTATCGTGGTGATGACGCCCACCAAAAGCGAGTTGCCGAGCACGATAAGGCTCGATTTCGACGTGAAAAAAATCTTGAAGTTTTCAAGAGTCAGATTGTTGTCGCTGTCCAAAAACGCGTTGACGAGGATAAGAACCAACGGCACGACGACGAACAGCAGAAGAAAAAGGATGTAGGGAACGGAGAACACCTTTTTCGTCAATCTGAATTTTTTGCGAGAGGTGTTTTTCACTCTATATCCTCCTTTTGAGAATCGTCGGTTTCGGTTTGCGATTGTTCTTGTTGTTCCGCCTCGATGATGCGTTCTTCGACCGCGTCGAATTTTTCGGGTTCGACAAGGCGCGCTTGCTCGATTGCTTCTTGTTCCTCTTTTGTGAGAGTTTCGTCCTTGACGACGCTTTCGACGGAGGTTTCTTCTTCGCTGCGCTTTTCGATTATGATTTTTTCCGGTGCGATCTTGATGCCTACGCGGTCGCCTTTGAGCCAATCGTCGTCGGTGTCGGCAAAGAAAATATAGTGGTCGTCGGTGGAGAGAATGGCTTGATAGTAGCTTCCCTTGTAGATTGAGGAAAGCACCGTTGCGCCGATTTGTCCGTCCTCTTCGTCGTCGGTGATTTCAACGTCGTCGAAGTCGACTAAAACTTTGACGGGAGTGTCAATTTCAAGGTCGGTCTTGCATTCGAAGTCCGTTCCGCAAATTTCAACGAGGTTTTCGCCGGTGATAACGGTGTCGATTTCGTTGATGATGCGCGTTTTGTGCATGATGTGAAGGTCGAACGGCTTGATGTATATGCCCACCGTTTCGCCGACCTCGTAAGTGTCGGTATCGTGCGCGACGATTTCGTTGCCGTTGGCAAGAAGGGTGATTTGATAGTGGTCGCCCTTGAATACCGACGATATGACTTCTGCGGTGAGAATGGTGCGTTTGTCGTCAACCTTTTTGATCTTGACGTCCTCGGGACGAATGATGACGTCGATGGGCTCATTGTGTTTGAAGCCCTTGTCCACGCACTCGAAAACGGTGTCGCAAAATTCGACTTTGCAATCTTCAAGCATAGTGCCCGAAAGAATGGTGCTTTCACCGATGAAGTCTGCCACGAATGCGTTTGCCGGCTCGTCGTACACCTTTTCGGGAGATGCGATTTGTTGAATTTCACCAAGGCGCATAACCACGATTTTGTCGGACATCGTGAGAGCTTCTTCCTGGTCGTGCGTGACGTAAATGAAAGTTATGCCGAGGCGTTTGTGCATATCCATAAGTTCGAGTTGCATATCTTTGCGCATTTTGAGGTCGAGTGCGCCGAGAGGCTCGTCGAGAAGCAAAACTTCGGGTTCGTTGACCAAAGCGCGTGCGATTGCAACGCGTTGTTGTTGTCCGCCGCTCAAAGAGGACACGTTTCTGTGGCCGTAGTCTTCGAGGTCAACCATTTTGAGAGCGTTGTTGACTTTTTCTTTGATTTCCGCTTTCGTGTACTTTCTGAAAAGTTGGACGGTTTCGCCTTTCTTGTTGGTTTTCGTGCCGTTGGGTATGACTTTGAGTTTCAGACCGAACGCAATGTTATTGAAAACGTTGAGATGCGGGAAGAGCGCGTATTTTTGAAATACGGTGTTGACGGGGCGAAGGTGCGGAGGAGTGTCCGTGATGTCTTTGCCGTTGAAAATGATTTTTCCGCTTGTGGGCATTTCAAAGCCCGCAATCATGCGAAGAGTGGTGGTCTTGCCGCAACCGCTCGGACCGAGCAGGGTGACGAATTCGCCGCGCTTTATCGTGAGGCTGGCGTTTTTGACCACTTGCTTGCCGTCGTACTCTTTGTAGACGTTGCGAAGTTCGATGATGTTGTCAACAGGTGTCTTGTTTGTCATATGTGTTTCCTCGGTTGTGCGGCATTGCCGCATGATATCTGCGCGATGCGCAGGTGATATCGCACTATGTGCGGTGATATCCTCACGTTGTTCGGATGATATCGTTGCTTGTGCAACGGTGATATTGCGCCGTCGGCGCAGTTGCGGATTATTTATCAGAACGTGGGCGGTGAAGCAACCCAAAGCACCACGGCTTTTTCGTTGGTGCGGTTTTCAAGGCGGTGCGGTTTGTCCGACGTGAAGTAAAACACTTCGCCCTTTTTCACACAGTACGCCGCTTGTCCTATGTGCAACCACACTCTGCCCGAAATCACGTATCCGAATTCCTCGCCCTCGTGCGGTACGTCCTCTTCGAGAGTCGTATGCGGTTCGACGGTCACGCGGATGGGTTCCATCTCGTTCTTTTGCGCATTTGGCACAAGCCATTCGATTTTGTGCGTGTCCGCCACTTTTTCGATAAACTCCGCTTCGGTGAACACCACCGTTTCTTCCTTTTCGTCCTTGAAAAAGTCCGCAAACGTAGTGCCAAGTGCATTGAGTATATCTTCTAGCGTCGTTATGGACGGTGAAGTCAGCTCGTTTTCCAGTTGCGAGATATAACCTTTGGTCAATTCGCATCTGTCGGCAAGTTCCTCTTGCGTGAGGTTGTTTTGAAGGCGCAACCTCTTGATTTTCGTGCCAAGTTCCATACAAACTCCTTAAATGCAAAAACAGTACACACATCGTACTTTTCGTTTAGGCTGACTAAACTTTTGCGTTGGTTTAGGCAAAATCGATCGCGTGTTTAATAGGTTTTGCATTTTTTAACAAAAAGTTTAGCAAAACTAAACTTATTTATCAAAATCGATTATATATATTTGCAGATACAATGTCAAATATTTTGCAGTATTTTTTCAAGATGAAAACAAATTTTTTTGAGCGGCGTTTTTATATGAAAAGACCTCGCATATTTCGGCGAGGTCCAAATCCTTAATTTTTGTTTGATAATTGTTATTTTACGATTTATTCGGCAGTGCCCGCAACGGAGATGTTGCCAAACTCGACGGCGTAAGGTCCTTCATAGTGTGCCGATACAAATCTCTCCTTGGAAAAGCGCATATTTTGTTGCGCCTCGATTAGACTTCCGTTTATCGAGCCGCCCGTGACGGGTGTGATTTTGCCGTCCTCTATGAGATATGCAAGGCGAATTTCTCCGCCGAAGTGTCCCGAGAATGAATCCATTTGGAAATCCGAGAACGCAACTGCCCAGAGGCAAGGTTTCTTTTTCATATCCGCAAAGGACACGCTGCCTTTGTTTTCGCATCTCACTTTTTCATACGCGCCGGTGGGTTTTATGCCGAGGTAGCGGCAGAATGGAGTGCTGCCGTGTATTGCAGCAAGTTTGCCGTCGCCGACAACTTTAAGGTCTTGCATTTTTATGCCGTCGCCGCTGAAAGGTCTTGTTGCGACAAGGGAGAGTCCGAGCGCGTCGCCTATTACGTCGCCTTGCACGCCGTCGCCGATTTTCCAGGTGGAATAGCTGGGATAAATCATATCCGCCGCCGATTTTTCATTGTAGTATGAAAGCACTTCCGCAAGGTTTTGACCGCTCAAAATTACGTTGTATTTTCCGCTTTTGAGCACTCTTTGCGCGCACGCTCTGTCATACACAAAGTCAAGGTATTCTTTCACGCCTTGCGTAAGAGCATCGGCGCATACGTCGTCGTATTCGAATTGATTGATAAGCTCGACGTCCTCGGGAGATTTGCATTGCACGACGTAGTCGCCTTTGCAAACGGCGTCGGTGAAGGATACGTCAGTGCCTTCCGACGACAAAATGCGAGTGTAAGTTCTATGGCAAAACACTTCCGTCGAGTTGACGTAGGCGTGCTCGTTCGTGTCTGCCTTAAACACTGCCGCCGCCATTTTGCCTGCGCTTTCGGCAAGAGGCGCACTCGCAAGTTCGCCCTGTTTTACTATTGTGTCCGACGTGACTTTTTCGGGAGCGTCGAAATAGGGATTCATTGCAAATTGCGCCGCATAATACGCGCTTTCGATCGCGCTCTTTATTTCATCGTAAGACATCGAGGAAATGACTTGCGCACTCATATTGCCCACGAGCTTCTTTTTGTCCTTTTCGCCTTGTCTGTACACGGTGACGGTACATTTGTGCGTGTCCTTGATACGTCTTGTGTCAAGAGCGTGCTTGACGAAAAACAATTCCGCCGATTCTTCTTTGACTTCGTTTATTCTCCAACGCTCGATATTGAGCTCGGACAATGCTTTTTTGATTTTTTCCAACATAGTATCACCTCTCAGCCAAGTCTGATGCGAGCCTTCATATACGGGCCGCCGTCGGACACTTTAACCCACTCTTTGTAACCTTTTCCGCAGAAACCGCTGCCGCAAGTTACGAGGGAGGAACTCATCATGCTCACCGATTTGAGAAGGTCGGGAACGTAGCCCGTGAGCACGATGGGGGAGAACACTTTGCCCGTGAGTTTGCCGTCTTTGATTTCTCTTGCGCGCGTAACCATGCATTGAATACCCCAGTTTTTCGGGTCTTCCATACCGCTCGATGGAGATTCGAGCAAGAAACCGTATTTGACGGACGCAATCATATCTTCGGGAGTTACGCCTTCCTTTGCGCCTTCGAAATAGGTGTTTGTCATACGGGTGTAGACCTTGCGCTCGTAGCTTTCGCGTCTGCCGTTGCCGGTGGGCTCTACGCCGAGTCTTGCCGCAGAGAGTGCGTCGCACATACCGCGTTTCAAAATGCCGTTGTTTATCACGACGGTATCGCCCGTGAGAGTGCCTTCGTCGTCAAACCAGCAAGTTGCCGTATCGTCAACCGCGTTGCCGTCGTGCATTGTGACGAGGTCGCTTGCGACTCTTTGGTCGATAAAACTCGAAGCAAGGGCTCTGTCTTTGACAAACATATCCATTTCCACGCCGTGACCGAACGCTTCGTGCACTATCATGCCCGTTGTGTCGGGATCGCAAATGCAATCGTATTCGCCGGGAATCATAGGTTCGCTCTTCAAAAGTTCGACTGCCTCGGACGCAACTTTGATTGCGTAATCGTCCATTCTGTTCAAAAGTTCCGCACCGCCGAGGGTGGAGAAGCCTTTGTATGCGTCCTTGACTTCCTCGCCTCTTGCCGCCATAGCCATGATTGCGCCGTTTGTCCACATAATCGTTTGATCGAGGTCGCGATTTTCGGAGATAAAAATCTTTCTGAACGCTCTGTACGAAATGGTTGCGATTGCGTCAAGAACGCCGTCAACCGTCAACGCTTTGTTGCGGATTTGGTCAAGTCTTGCAAGGATTTTTTCATCTCCGAGTTCTTTCGGATGAATCTCGAATGCGCTCACTTTTTTGAGTGTTGCGGGTTTGTCGCTCGGAACGGGGGTGTGAAGAGGCTCTATCCCTTGCGGAATGCACTTTGCCTCTTGCGCAATGCGCTCTTCGATTGTTTTGACGATTTGAGGTATCTTTTCTTCCGAAAACTCGTTGAAGGAGTATTCCGCGCAACCGATTTGGTCGAACACGCGCACCACGTAGCCCGATCCGCCGCCAAAACCTTGGCTGTTTATTCTCTTGCCCGTGCGGCTTATTCTCCAACCGCGGTTGTCGTCCTCGACGGCAAGCACGGAAGCATAAGCGTACTTCTTGCGGAGTTCTTTCACAAGATCTTTGAGCGCGGGTTTGATTTGATCAAGTTTTTCAAACATATTCCGTCTCCTTTTTGGATTTTCAACGTCGCAAAGAATTTACGTCGCATTTTATGCGGTAGTTCGTCGTCTTTACGATATTGAATCTTAAACTTATTTTTATTTTATTTATTTTTATTCTATAATCGTCATCGTCGATTTGTCAAGTTTTCGGTTGGTTGCGATTTTGCAACTATCCGTTGCTTTTTCGAAAATATTTTAAAACTGCAACGAAAATAAGTTGTACGGCAAAAATTTATTGACCTGATTTGAAAATGGATATAAAATAAAACCGATAAAACGAGGTGAAACTATGCATTACACTTACAAAACGAAGGGCACTTGTTCAAGAGAAATATCTTTCGACATCGACGGCGACATCATCACAAACGTACACTTTGTGGGCGGATGCCCCGGCAATCTGACGGCAATTCCCATTTTGGTTGAAGGTATGACTGTCGATGAAATCGAGAGCAAACTCAAAGACGTCAAATGCGGATACAAAGATACTTCTTGCGCAGGACAACTCGCAAAAGCCGTAAGAGAAGCAAAGAACGCCGAAAAGAAATAACGCAATCAATCGACAAATTTGCGCGCTTTATGCGCGCTTATTTTGTATTTTAAATTATCTTAAAAGGCGAAATAATCGCAATTCCGTTTTAACTTAAAAACGGCAAGAATAACCCGTTGCCATGCTTTTTTTGCAAAAGTGCGCAACATTCGCGATTGTCAGTCGCATTCCTTGTCGTCGCAATCGCACTCGCAATCTTCGATATAGTCGCCGCAATTGTCGCACTCTTCCTCGCCGTCGGTGAAAGGAATTGCGTTTTGTTTGTCCTTTTTCGCGTCTTTTCCAAACAATATATCTAGAAAATCAAAAATACACATAAAATTTTTCCTCCGCAAATATTATATATCGAAACGGCATATACCGCAACGGCTATTTTTTAATTTTTAGGGTGTTCTTTGCTCGAAACATTAAAAAAGTATTAATTAAAATGGCATTTTGTTGGTTTTATGGGTTGATTGTTGCAAAACTTGCTGTTATACTAATGCAAGTAGTATTGTTTTTTAACAAAATTTATCGCTACAGGGTGAAATTATGAGTGAAAATTCTCAAGCAACTCAAAAGGTGAGCGCAAAAGAGAAAATCAACGCGCTTACTCACAAACTTTTCGGTTCCACTCCCGGTGACGGCGAGATGCAACCCAAGGAAGGTTTCAGTTATTCTCTTTGCGGTTTCGGACAAAACCTCATTTGCACGATCATCGGTTCGTATTTGACCGTCTTTATGACGGACGCAATCGGATTCAACGCACTTGCCGTCGCATTCCTTATGCTCGGCGCGCGTATTTTTGACGCTCTCAACGATCCTATCATGGGTTCTATCGTTGACCGCACTCGTACGAAGTGGGGCAAATGCCGTCCGTATATGAAGTGGATGGCGTTCCCGATTGCAATCATGACGGCAATTTGTTTCTTGCCGTGGTATCCCCAAAGCGACGGCGGTTTTGCCGCAATCTCTGTTATGTACGTCGTTTGGGGCATGATATATACGGTTGCCGACGTTCCTTATTGGGGACTTTCCACCGCAATGAGCAACGACACCTATCGCAGAGGCAATTTGCTTACAATCGCGCGTTTGTTCTGCACGGCAGGCGCAGGTATCGTCACCGTCATCACTCCTATCATCACTGACAATATGACCAAAGGTCTGGATCCCGTGGCAAAAGGCGAAATGCTCAAATGGATCTATTTCGTAATTGCGATTGTTTGCTGTGTGATCGCAGTTCCGCTTTTCTTCCTCGGATTTAAGAATACGACGGAAAGAAACATCTCCACCGAAAATCCGCCTTCGCTCGGACACAATCTCAAACTTTTGTTCAAAAACAAGCCTTTGATGCTCATCGTTTTGTCGGGTATCGGCGGCGCGGCGAGAATGCTGTTCACCTACACCGGCGGTTTGTATTTTGCAAAATACATTATGGATAAGGAATCCATGTATTCGCTCTTTACCATGGCAATCGTGCCGGGCGGACTTATTGCGTCCTTGCTCGTGCCTTGGTGCACCAAAAAGTTCGGCAAGAGAAACACTTACATCTGGTCGCATATCGTCGGAGGCGTTGCGATGCTCATTGCGTTTATCGTGGGTATCGCTTGCGACAGAGGCGCATACACAAGCACCGCAACGACGGTCGTGTTGCTTATCGCACTCGTTATCGCAGGTATTCCGTCGGGCTTTGGCAACATCGTCACTTACGCTATGATCGGCGACACCGTCGAGTATCTCGAACTCAAAACCGGTGAGAGAGCGGAAGGCATCTGCTTTGCAATGCAAACCCTCATCAACAAGATCGGTATGGCGGTCGGCGCATTCGTCGGCGTTCTTGCTTACTACATGGCAGGCGTTGCGGCAAACGACGCAAGCTCCGTCACTCCGGAAGGCAAAGACACAATGTGGTTTATGCTTGTAGGTATTGCGGCAATCAGCTTCTTCCTGACGGTTATTCCGCTCTTCTTCTACAAGTTCAACGAAAAACAACAACAAGAAGCAAAAGCCGAAATCGAAGCGAGAAAGCACGCAAAAGCAGAACAAAGCAGTGAAGAACTCATCGATGAAATCGCACGCGAAGCAAGCGAAAACGTCATCGAAGAAGAGGGCGCTGCACAAACGATCTTCCCCAACGAAGACAATCAGGCGGTTGCAATCGAACAAAAGACTTGTGATGAAAATTGCGAGGATTGCGACAAGAAAGAGGACTGCGACAAAGACGAAAAATAATCGTCGTTGTCGATAAAACAAGGGCGGAACGCAAATTGCGTTCCGCTTTTTGCAATTTAAGTCCATATTTTTCAAAGCGTTTGCATATGGTTTAGTATGCGAAAACCGGCAAAAGACAATATCATCGTTGTTTGCACGATCGTGCTTTGCGTCATGCTTACGCTCGCGCTTTGCGTATCGTTTTCCGAGGGCGGACTGGTGAGCGTATGGAACAAGGTTGAGAGCAATGCGCAGAGCGTGTGGGCAATTGCATGCAACGGCTATCCTGACATGACAATGGCAAGACAAAGCGCAGAGATGATCAAATCAAAGGGTGGAGCAGGATATGTCCTAAACCTAGACGGTATCGAGATAATATACGCCGTATATAAAAGCGAGGACGAGGCAAACGACGTGCTTGCAAAATTGGCAGACAAAAGCCTTTATATAAAGAGATTCGACATATCCAAAGGCAGTTTCAAGTGGTGTGACGGCGATTTGAAAAACACCGTTCAAAACGCTTTGAATTATTTTGACGTGGCGTTTGACAGCATGTACGAATGCTCGAATCTTCTCAACGATTCAACCATAGGTATTGAGGACGCAAAAACCAAAATCAAGGTTTTACGCGCACAAATCGAGGACATAAAGTCGGTTTTTTATCAAAATACGGCAAATCGCAGTGAGGAACAAATCACACAAATCAAGCTTGCTCTGGTGACGACGCTTGCACTTTTGGACAATATCGATTTTTCAAAAAACGTTGCGTTAGTCACGTCGTCGATAAGGTATCAGCTCGTTCAACTTGTGCTGTGCAGGCAATCGCTTATGAATTGCATCTGACATTCGTTTTTTATTCTTGCCATATTTGATAATATAGTTTATAATATTTTCTATGGCATATACATCTTTATATCGCAAATATCGTCCCGACACTTTCGACAAAGTCATCGGGCAGGATCATATCGTGCGCACGCTCAAAAATCAGATTGCTCACGGCAACGTCGGGCATGCGTACATTTTCACCGGCACGAGAGGCACGGGCAAAACTTCCGTTGCGAAGATTTTTGCAAGGGCGGTCAACTGCCTTTCTCCTCTTGCGGACGGTTCGCCTTGCGGAAAGTGCGAAAACTGCGTGGAGCTTGCGTCCAATTCGAACTTCGATATTCTTGAAATCGACGCCGCTTCCAACAACTCTGTCGACCAAATAAGAGAGCTTACCGACAAAATCGGTTTTCCGCCCACCGTCGGCAAGTACAAAGTTTACATCGTAGACGAAGTTCATATGCTTTCAAAGGCGGCGTTCAACGCTCTTCTCAAAACTCTCGAAGAGCCGCCGTCTCATGCGATTTTCATTCTTGCGACAACCGAGATTCATCAAATCCCGGCAACCATTTTGTCAAGATGCTTGCGTTTCGATTTTCGTCTTGTTCCAAACGGCGTGATTGCAAAACGCATACGTTTCATCTTTGACGACATCGGCGTCAAATACGAAAACGAGGCGGTGGATCTCATCGCGTCGGCAGGTGCGGGAAGCGTGCGCGACGCATTGTCCGTTGCGGATATGTGCGTGAGCTATTGCGACTCAAACGTAACCTACAACGGCGTTTTGGAAGTTTTGGGCGCAGCTGATCCAAAAAAACTTCAATCGCTCGCAACCGCGATTGCGGACGGAGATACGGACAAGGCTCTTCAAGAAGTTGCAAACCTTTGCGACCTCGGCAAGAGCGTGCCTATCCTTGCGCAAGACCTTGCCACGCTTTTCAGAAACGTGCTATACATCAAAAATTGCTCGACGGCAAAGACGTTGCTCGCCTTGCCCGAGGCCATATATTCCGCGCTCGCCGAAATGGCAAAAAAATATTCGACGGAAAAGTGTATGGGCATAATGAAAATTATGTCGTCGCTCGAAGGAGAGTTCAGATATAGCGCACAACACCGCATTTTGTTCGAGGCGGCAGTCGTGCTTGCGTCGAGCGGCGGAGATAAAGACGTCAAAGTCGAGGAGCTTCAGATGAGGGTTGCTCGGCTTGAAAAAATGCTTGCAAACGCGAGGAAATCGGATTTTGAGTCGGCACCTGTCGTGACGGATGCGAGGCAGGTGTGGCTCAGAGTAGCATCCGAACTTCGACAAAGCGGATACACGTTGCTTGCGCTGTCCACTCAAGACGCGCGGTTCGATATGTCGGACGACGAGTATCACGTCAAAGTCGCAGACGCTGCAACGCTAAACTTGCTTGACGACAAAAGAAACAGGGACGCGATAAACGCCGCTTTCAAGAGCGTGGAGTCGCACCGTAGGCTTGTCATAGAAACGGAAAGACATCTCGACGAGGACAAGGCGTTGCCTTTTGTCAAAGAGATGTTCGGCTCGCTTTTGGAAATAAAATAAGCAAACGAAATTCGGCAAAATACAAAGCAAATAATCGTGCTAGGCACGCAACAATTTTTATAACAACTCGGAGGAACAACATGGGATACGGCGGATTTGGCGGCGGTAACATGCAACAACTTATGAAACAAGCCCAAGCAATGCAAAGAAAATTGCAAGAGGCTCAACAAGAAATTTCGGAAACCGAAATCACCGGAAGTGCGGCAGGCGGTATGGTCGAAGTGACGATCACCGGCGACAAAACTCCCGTTTCGGTGTCCATAAAACCCGAAGCGGTGGATCCCGACGACGTCGAAATGCTCGAAGATATGGTTCTTGCGGCACTCAACGACGCTGTTGCGCAAGCGGACAAACTCTCAAAAGACTTGCTCGGACCTTTGGGCAACGCAGGCGGCTTGTTTTAAGCCGCAATCGCAAGCGTAAGCGTTTATGCATGCATAAACGAGAGCAAGCGAAATTGAAAAGTGTGATTTGAAATGAAATATATCGAACCGCTCGCAAGGCTTATCGCGCAACTTTCAAAACTTCCGTCCGTGGGTGAAAAAACCGCGGCGCGTTATGCGTACGCAATTCTCAACTCTCCCACAGAGGAAGTCAACGAGCTTGTCGACGCAATACGCGACGTGAAGCAAAACGTGCATTTTTGCAAAATTTGCGGCAATTACACCGAAAACGAGATTTGTGATATTTGCCAAACTCGCAAACCAAGCGTGATTTGCGTCGTCAAAGAGCCGAAAGACATCGTTGCACTTGAAAAAGTCAAGGATTTCAAGGGCGTATATCACGTTTTGGGCGGCGTTATTTCGCCTATGGAGCATATCGGCCCGAACGACATTCGCATCAAGGAATTGCTTGCACGTTTGGACGGCGTGGAAGAGGTGATTTTGGCAACCAATCCCGACGTCGAGGGCGAAGCGACGGCAATGTATATCGCACGCCTCATCAAGCCCATGGGCATAAAAGTTACGCGTATAGCAAGAGGATTGCCGGAGGGTAGCGTCATCGAATACGCCGACGAAAGCACATTGTCGCGCGCCTTGTCTTCTCGTATAGAACTTTGAGCGTGAACCGGAAAATTTGAGCGTACACTTGAAAATTTTAACGTAAACTCGAAAAGTCGGGCGCCAAATCTGAAATTTAAAATTTTAATTTAAAACACTCGCAGAGCAGTTTTGCAAGCGAGCGTTTTTTTATCAAATTTTACGATTGCGGGTTTTTAAATTTTAAAACGGAGTTTTTGTGACTTTGCGACGGTGTTTTTAAACTTTTTGTTGCTGATTTTTTTGAGTTTTTGCGATTATTCGCAAACGTAACGAATTGCGACAATCGGTTTTATCAATATGAAATATATTTCATATTTTCTTGACAATTCGCCGCTCGGTGATATACTTTTCGTGATGTGAGTTTGAAAAATCGACAAAGGACTTACAATCAACTTTGCGAGACGTAAAAAACTTAAAAAATCAAGTTTTCGGAGGCATATATGAAAGAAATTATTCTCAAAGTGGAAGGCATGCAATGCGGTATGTGCGAAAGCCACGTAAACGACGCGGTACGCAAGGCGGCAAATGTCAAAAAAGTGACGTCATCGCACGTCGAGGGCAAGACGGTGGTTGTTTGCGACGAGAGCATAGACGCTCAAATCGTCAAAAACGCAATCCAAAAAGACGGCTACAACGTCTCGGAAGTCGTGGAAAAACCGTACGTGAAGAAGGGGTTGTTTTCCTTTTTGAAAAAGTGAAAGGGACAAAACGACGGGATTACAGACGGATTTTTGTTCGACATAATATATTGCCATACTTCGAGTATGGTGTTATAATTATTTGAAAATAAAGCAAGATTGCTTAAAAGGAAGCGAGATTGCTTAAATAAGGCTGGGTTGCTTCAAAAAAACAATTGATTTAAGCGAAGTGCGAGCATAAAAACGTCGCACTTTAAAGGCACGATTGTTGCGGCAATCGTGAATACGGGTTGAATATGAAACAAGACATCATCAAATTGCAAAAGTACGTTCAGGAAAGCGGAATAGACGCCTACTTGGTGTTTACAAGCGACGATCACGGCAGCGAATATATCGTCGATCACTTCAAAACGCGTGAGTTTTTGAGCGGTTTCACCGGCAGCGCAGGCACGCTTTTGGTGACGAAAGACGGCGCGTATCTCTGGACGGACGGAAGATACTTCATTCAAGCGGCAAGAGAGCTTAAAACCACGGATACGACGCTTATGAAATCGGGAGAAGAGGGCGTGCCGACAATTTTCGAATTTGTCAAAAAACTGTCGGACAGTCCCAAAATAGCTTTCGATTTCGCAACGGCAACGGTTGAATTCGTGGAGGCGTTGAAAAAGGCGGTGAAGGGCGTCGAAATCGTTGATTGTGGCGAAATCATCGACGGGATTTGGACGAATCGTCCCGAAGTCGAACCCACAAAAGCATGGTTTTTGCCCGATAAAGCGGCAGGCGAGAGCGTAAAGAGCAAGATTGAAAACTTGCAAAAAGACGTTGAAAAACAAGGTTGCGAATACGCGCTTGTGTCCTCTCTCGACGACATTGCGTGGCTTTTCAACATGCGCGGAAGCGACATAGAATACAACCCCGTGAATTATGCGTACGCAATCGTGTCAAAGGACGGCGCGACGCTGTTTATGGACGAGAGAAAACTCGACGAAAAAGGCAAGAAAATCCTTGAAGAAAACGGCGTGAATTTGATGCCCTATCAAGACGTTTACGGCGTTGTCGAGCAGATTTCGGACAAGGTGCTCATTGACAAGGAAAAAACAAATTACGCACTCTTTTCGCGTATTGCCGATGCAAAAGAAACCGACGTTTTCCCCACGACCGTTCGCAAAGCTATCAAAAACGCCGTCGAGATAAGAAATATGAAAAAAGCGCACGTCGAGGACGGCGTGGCAATGGTAAGATTTATGCGCTATCTCAAAGAGGGAGTCGGCAAGGAGGAGATGAGCGAAATCTCGCTTGCGGACAAGCTCGAAGCGTTCAGACGAGAGAGCAAAAACTTCCTCGATTCGAGCTTCGACACTATTTGCGGATATGCCTCCAACGGCGCAATCGTGCACTATTCGGCAACTCCCGAAACGGATAAAAAGGTCGAAAACAAGGGGCTGTTGCTTGTGGACAGCGGCGCGCAATATCGCTACGGCACAACAGATATCACCCGTACTTTTGCGACGGGCAAGGTGAGCAGACAAGCAAAAGAAGCGTTTACAATCGTGCTGAAATCGCATATCGCTCTTGCAAGAGCGGTATTCCGCAAAGGCGCAACGGGCGCAAATCTCGATATGATTGCACGAGCTCCGATGTACAAATGCGGCATGGATTTCAAACACGGAACGGGACACGGCGTAGGATATTTGCTCAACGTCCACGAAGGACCGCAAAATATTTCGCCGAGAGCGTCATCTCTCAAATATGCGGTTTTGCCGGGTATGATAACGTCAAACGAACCCGGATTTTACGAGGAAGGGAAGTTTGGCATAAGACACGAAAATCTTATTCTTTGCGTTGAAAAAGAAAAGACGGAATACGGCACTTTCTGCGAGTTCGAAACAATCACTCTCGTGCCTTTCGACCTCGACGCAATCGATGTGAATATGCTTGACGACGGCGAAAAAGAGTGGCTCAACTCATATCATGACAGAGTGCGCAAAGTCATAGGAAAGCACCTTGACGGAAAAGATTTAAAATTCCTCGAAAAAGCTACGAGAAGGATTTGAAATCAAGCGGTTCAAGCGTAAAAATACGAAACGATTTAAAAATAAAAGCAGGCGTTACGCCTGCTTTTCTATTGTGGTTTTCAACGATATAAGGGGTTTATTAAGTCGTTTTGAGTGCAAAAACCGCCGTTTTGTCAAAATGCAGCGTTGAAACCTCAATTCGCTTTGCCGTCGGAAGAGTGGACGTCTTGCAAATCGGTTGTATCTAGTACGTCGTTTGTGCCTTGCGCGTCGTTTGTGTTTTGTAAATCGGTTGTGCGTTCGATTGCGTATTCTTGCGTCTTGGCATTGTCGCCGAACGCATAGCGATAATCCTTTTTGATTATGTGCTTTATATACGGATATAGAAGCACCGCCACGGCAAATACCCATGCGCCCGGATCGCCGAAGCAGAGCGCGACGTACGAGGCGTTGCTTGCAAGCGCATTCGTAGCCCCGCCGTTGACGAGAGGGGGAAGAAAGGTGCATATAAGCACACGCGCGATGAGTTCGCCTGCGCCTGCGGCAAGCGTCCAGCCCGATTTGCCTATGCCTTGTACTGCATTGCGGAGTACGAAAAGCGTGGAGAGGAAGAAGAACAACGGCAAGTCGATATAAAGGAACGTGTTGCCGAAGTATATCGATTTTTCGCTGATTTTGTCCGCCGACAAAAAGACGTGTTGATAGGCGGCGTTTATAGTGAGCAAAAGTCCTATGCCTGCACAAATTACGGTGAGGGCAAATCCAAGCAAAATTGCTTGATTCGTGCCTTTTTTCACACGCTCGGTGTCGCCTGCGCCGAGGTTTTGTGCGTTGAAACTCACCATTGCAGTGCCGAGAGCGGACAAAGGCGCCATTGCGAAGTTGATGAGTTTGTTTGCCGCGCCCACGCCGTTTTGAGCCGGATTGCCCGCAACCATAAGTCCGTCGGGCAAAAGGTCGAATTTGATGGTTTTCGAAAGCATGACGATAAGCCCTATCGAAAGTACGGAAAATTGAAGTCCGAGAGGGATGCCTTGCTTTACGTGCGCCCAGATATCCTTCCAGGCAATCTTGAAATTTTGCTTTTTAAGGCGCAAAAACTTGTATTTTGCAAAGGTGTAGATAAAGCAT
>ULQF01004986.1_pt1 | contig 38234 bp, 26 predicted proteins | sample 1954211 | NCBI WGS metagenome assembly ULQF01 (sample SAMEA4835648, study PRJEB28245) | human gut metagenome | biome: gut microbiome; material: fecal sample | place: Denmark | collected 2008 | reverse complement strand
GGGGGGGGAGAATAAAGTGCAAAAATCCATTTTTAACAGAATTACATCGGTTTTCTTGTTATTATTGGTTCTATGTTGTTTTGTTGCGTGTTCAAAGACAGATCAAGTTTTATTTGCAGAGAACAAATATGTGTATATGGGTGAGCCGCTTAAAATTTGCGACGGAGTTGTGATAGAAGACGCATATTTAAGTTTTACCGAGATTTCAGAAAAAGAGTATAATCAAGCCGAGAATAAGAACAATTTATTGAGAAACAGACGAAACAATGCGTGTTTTCGCATCGATTTAATGTTTAAATTCGATGGGTATGACGAAGTACATCCGACGTGTTCCCCTGTCGGAAACCATCCCGATATGGCAGATTATTATTTTATGAGTATGTCATTTGAATTGGATGGAAAAGAAATAAAGCTTAATTACGAATGGTGGCGGTTTATACGGAATTATGATACATCCGATAGATGCGCTATAAAGATAGTAATGAGCGTAAATGCGATGCCATTTGATAGCAGCGAAGAAAATAATGAGTGAATCGTTTATATAGAACTCGTTTCAGTGAATATAAATGGTGAATCGAGATAGTGATAAATAAACAATGTGAAATAAGAAAATAAAATAAATGGCACAAATACAATAGTTGATGGCAAATACGAGCTTATTCGAAAGCGGATATTTATTCGGCTAACATAGCGTTCGCGCATCTGTAAAATAAGTTGGGAAAAGGACTTGCAACGCAAGTCCTTTTTTATAAACATTTTTACGGAAATAATCATAAAACGGTGTTTTATCCGTGCGATTTGCATAGATAAAACACCGTTTTTGAGTGTTTGAGCAATTTTATCCGATCAAAATCGAGTTGTTTGAAATCGTAAATCTCGTTTCCAAGAACGCCTTTGCACATTCTTGCATTTTTGCAATATCGGCATACGCAACCGTTTCGATGCCCGAATGCATTGCAAGTTGCGCAAGACCTATATCGCACGCTCTCATGCCGAGATTTGCGCTTGCCATAAGCCCTATGGTGCTGCCGCAGCGTTGGTCGGAATTGTTGTAATAATCTTGTCTTTCGACGCCTGCTTTGTCGAGTATGGTTTTTAGCATTGCGGAAGACTCGCCGTCGGTGGAGTAGTTGACATGATGTTTTATCACTATGCCCTTGCCCATGTACACGCGCTCTTTGATATCCATTTTTTCGGGGAAGGAGGGGTGAAGGGCGTGTGCGTTGTCAACAGAAAGTATAAAGCCGTTTTCGCATGCGGACACAAAATCGTCTTTGGTTTTGCCGAGTCCGCTCGTGATTTTTTCAAGCACGGTTTGCAGCAGAGAAGAATTTGCGCCTTGCTTTGTAAGGCTGCCGATTTCCTCGTTGTCGAAGCATGCGCAGATTGCGACGTTTTGCGGTTTGCAAGACACGAGAGCCACCAAGGTCGAGTATGCGCTTGTGAGATTGTCTATTCTCGGAGAGCAAAGATATTCTCCGTTTGCGCCGCTTCTGAAAGGCGACGTCGCAGGTACGACGTAGAGGTCCGCATCGACGATTTCGTCCTCGGTGAGAGTCGAGTAAAAATCTTCGACGTTGCCGATAAGCGGCAACATGTCCTTTTGTACGCTCACCGAAAACGATGAATTTACGGTGGGGTTGTGGTGTATCGCAAGAGAAGGAATATTGACGTTGTAGTTGCTTTCGATGGTTCTGCTCACAAGCATATCGCCGTGTTTTTCAAGCACTCTGCCCGCAATTTTCAAAGGTGCGTCGAGCATTGAATAGAGGATAAGTCCGCCGTACGTTTCGACGTTGAGGCGCGCACCCTCGGGAGAGGGAATGACCTCTTTGCCTTTGATATGCAAACAAGGCGAATCGGTGTGGCTTGCGGCAATGTTGAAAGCAAAATTTTCGCCAACGACAAACGCAATGACGGAGGTGCCGTTTTTGACCACGTAATACTTGCCTCCGACTTCAAGTTTCCACTTTTTTGCAAGGTCGAGTTTTTCAAAACCGTGTTTTTCGAGAATGTATTCGCTGTGCTTTACGGCGTGGTATGCCGTGTAGGATTTGTCCAAAAAGTTGATGACGTCCATAAAATCGTCCTTATTATCGTTTTTTTATATGATAATCCCAAACCGTAATATTTGCAAGCGTTGCAAAAAGATCGCGATTCCATGATGTATTTCGGCATGCTCGCTTTCGGCATAGGACACGTGCTTTACATCACATCTATGGCAATCCGCTTCCCCGACTACGAAATGAATCTGCTTTGGTCGGCACTCGGCTCGGCGGCAATCGTCGGCGTAATGTTTCTCGTGTGTGTTTACGCAATGAAAATGCAGTTTGGCAAATTCCTTATCCCCGAGCATAGCGTATGCATTTTTGCTTTGCTGGTTCGTGGTGCTCAGCGCAACGTACGTCAAGCCCGCACAAGGTTCGGCATCGGCAGGTATATTGCTTGCAGGCGCGATACTTTTCGTGCTCTCGGATATGGTGCTTTCGATGACGTATTTTTCAAAACCTGCCGACTACGAGCGCAAATGTATGCTCAATCCCGAATCGCGTCTTATGATAATCGTCAATCACGTGACCTATTATCTTGCGCAATTCCTCATTGCGCTTTCGCTTTTGTTTATCTAAAAAACGAATCAGATTTCCGCAATTTAAAATCGGCATGCGCCTTAAAACGCATACCGATTTTTTAATATTCGCATAAATATCAGAGCATAAGAATTGTAGGGGGTTGTTCGTATGGACTAAACTATAGGTGATTTTGCGGTCAAAAACAATACTTTACGATATGATTTTTTGTGGATAAACTAGTTGTTTTTGTCGTTTCCGTCGGTTTGGGATTTGTTATGTTTGAGGGACAGATGCTTCCTCGGCTTGACGATTTCGTTGACGGAGATTTTGAATCTTTCAAAATCAACGCATTCGGCTTGTATGCTCAACTCGTCGCCCACTTGAAGCACGGTGTCGGAGGCAGGCACTATCGATACACCGTCGCGCTTTATCGTGCGGATAAGCAAATTGCTCGGCCACAATACGTCGCGGATGGGCTTATGCATTGCAATCGAGCCGTCCTCGACCGTGGTTACGTAGGTGTGTTTTTCAAGATGAACGTTTTGTTCGTCGAGTATGTTGTCGAGCAGTTCGTCGTAAATGGAGCGTCTACCGCACACTTCGTTGACCATATAGCCGAAGGAAACGCCGAGTACAACGGGGATGAGAAGAGTAAATTGCCACGTAAGTTCCACAACCATAATTATTGCCGTGAGCGGCGCTTTGACTATCGTCGTGAAAAAAGTTGCCATGCAAATCATGACGATGCAGTCGGCATATTCGGGCGCCATGCCCCACATGATTGAAAGTTTCGATACAAGTGCACCTATACATGCGCCTATTGCGAGCATAGGAATAAAGATACCGCACGGAACGCCTGCACCGAGATTGAACGCCGTTGCGATGATTCTCATCACAAGCACCAAAATCAGCGTTACTACAACGGGCGATGAGAAAATCGTCGCAATCGACTGTTCCCGACTTCCGCCTAGAGTGCCGAGCGATTCTATAAACGAATGGCCTCCGCCCATGACGGATACGCTTATAAGCCCGAATACACCGGCAAAAATAAACGGGAAGAGCAATTTCAGATAGTTCGTGACAATCGCGTGCTTTGTCTGAATTTTGGCAAACATTTTTTTGGATAGCATGCAAAGGGCGTAAAAACCTATTCCGCAAAGTCCGCTCGCGATAGCGGCAAGCGCGACGAAACCGTAACTTTTCAGCGGAATTTGCACAAAAGCGAAGGATTGCAAACTTGCCGATATGCTCATGCCCATAAAACCGTAAAGCGCGTTTCTTGTTATTATTGCGGAAAGCACCGAGGAGAATGCGCATATGAAAATCGCAGGCGTAAATCGTCTGTGTGCCTCTTCAAATGCAAACGTGATGCCCGTAAGCGGTGCGTTGAATGCAACGGCAAGTCCCGCGCACGCTCCGCCCGTGATTTGATAGCGTTTTTCCATATCCGTGCAACGAAGAAGTTTTGACGTGCCTTCGCCGCAAGTTGCGCCTATAAACATGCTCGGACCTTCCGCGCCTGCCGTCAAACCCGATATTATGCACGCAAGGCAGGACGCCGCCATTGCCGGAAGAGATTTGTACCATTTCAGTTCCAGCAAACCTCTTGTCGCGCCTTCCGCTTGCGGAATGCCGCTTCCGCGCACCATAGGCACGAATTTCGCAAGAGTTGCAATCCCGAATGCGATGATTGCAAGCACGACGAAAAGCAGCGGTACGAACGCCGGATTTTCGCGCACGAGAGCATATAGGTCTTTTGAGTATTTCGACAAAAGCTCCGCGGCAATGTTGAAATACGTCACGACGATTCCTGCCAGGAGACCCGTGACTATGCCCACCGCCATGAGCTGAACGCCGTGTCTATATAATCTTGAAAGCAAATTTTTGTCCATATTGACTCACTTTCGATTTTGATGTTTGCATTATAGTTTTATGCAAAGTCAAAATCAATTCAAATTATCGAGCTGATTTTTATTAAATTTTTCAAAAATCTCGCGTTTAGTCCTTTTGGTAAAGGGCGAGGGATTTTTTCAGGCTTGCTATCACGTTTTGGCGCAAGGATTCGGGCGACAAAACTTCCACGTTGCGGTTGTATTGAAGCACCCAATAAAGCATCGCTTTTTCGCTTGCGACTATGGTTGCGACAAAGTATTTGTCGTCGAGTTTCTTTGCGGTGAAGTTTGTGCCGAACCAGTCGTAAAGTGTGTCTGCCATGCCTACCCAGCATTTTAGAGTGATTGCGATGGGAGCGTCGTTGTACATGTACGGCAATGACGTTGCGATGCGCTTGTAGTCTATGCCTTTTTCAAAGCCCTTGTTTTCGCGCAAAGGCTTTGCGTCCTCGTCCAAAATGTCGATGTCGGTGATTTTGTCCATGCGATAAAATCCCACCTCGTCAAACATTTCGTCGAACATCATAAGATAGTAGCGTTGATTGTGCAACAACATTTGATAGGGCGAACCTACGTGCGGTTTTGACACGTGCAACTTTTTATCAAGCCCGATTTTGTTGTAATTGAACTTGATTTTTTTGCCTTGCTCGATTGCCTCGTCCACGACGTCGATATTGTAGAAAAACGCCTTGTTGTCCGACTTGTCCCACTCTTTGACGGAATAGACGTGCTTGACGTGGCTTTTGAAGTTTTGACCGCCGAAAGATATGAGCTTGTCAATAAGCTGGGCGGAGTGCGTAGAGTTTACGTTGCGAGAGGACAGAACGCTGTCGATGAGAAGACGAAGCTCTGCGTTTTCAAATTTGCGCGAGGCGAGATACGTGCCGTTTGAGCACGATTCTATGTCGAACCCCATTTCTTTGAGATAGGATATATTTCGTCCGACGGCTTTTCTTTCGCACACGACGTCGTAATCTCGCTCCAGAATATCGATGATATTTTGCTGGGTGAGAGGGTGTTCTTCGTCGCTGTATTCGTCAAGAACCTGATAGATGCGCATTATCAAAGTTTTTTTTGCTTCGAGAGCCATGATTGCCTCCTTTTGAGAGTTTATATTTATTGTCGCGCGTGCGTGTAGGCGCGATGAAGAGCGGTTTTTACAAAATACAAAATAAACGCCGCAATGTACCGATTTCGGTACACAGTATAGCATATTATATGTTTGTAAGCAAGAGGAAAACAAAATTCCTCAAACGGGAAACTCAATGCAAAGGAGAAAAACAATGAAAATTTTTATGAGCAGAATAAGCAATCAAAAGAGAGTCAACAACGCGCAAATCGCAACGGACAAGGACGGAAAAATCGTGTTCGTTCGCATGAGCATTATGCGCAAAGCATCCTAACGTATTTTTTTGCGAAAGTATTTCGCTTTTTTGCGGCTTGCCGACGTCATTTTGCTCTCGGCACCGCACCCATACCCTTTTTTGATCGAAAACCCGACAGCCCCTATAAGTCGGGTTTTCGGCAATTATTTGCACTATTGTCAAATTCGTTTTCGAGGTGTATAATCAAATTCGATTTACAATCGCCTATATTGGAGAAAGGTATGAACAAAAAGATTTCGGCATTTGCAAAGGTTATTGCGGTTGCGATATGTGTGACAATGATTCTTGCCACGCTTTGCGCGTGCGGCTTGTTTGGAAACGGCGGCGACGACGGCAACAAAACGCCGCAACCGAGCTCGACAAAGCTTTCCACACCCGTTGTTACTATATCCGAAAAAGGTCTTGCAAGCTGGGGCGCAATCGCAAATGCGACGGGTTACGAGTATGAGATAGACTCGATCGTCGGTACAACGACGAAAACGAGAGTGCAGCTTCAAGCAAACCAAACCATAATCGTCAAAGCGGTCGGTGGCGGCAAATACGAAGATTCCGATCCGTCCGCCCTTCAAAAATACGAGGTTAAGCAAGCGTGCAGCCACCAAGACATCGATTCAAACGGTTATTGCGACAAATGCGGCGCGGTTACGCCGTCGAAATGCGAACATGCCGACAAGAATGACGACGAAGTGTGCGATGTTTGCGGCAGAAGCGTAATAGTGTCCTTCAACTTGTTCGCGATCAACGATTTGCACGGTATGTATTGCGACTCGGCAGGACAGCCAGGCGTGGACGAGTTGACGACTTATCTTAAAAATTATCAATCATCCTCGAATACGATAGTGCTTTCGTCGGGGGATATGTGGCAGGGTAGCAGCGAGTCCAACAACACCAAGGGCAAACTTGCAACCGAGTGGCTGAACTATATCGATTGTGCGTCGATGACGCTTGGCAATCACGAGTTTGACTGGTCTACGGAGAAAATCAAGACCAACGCTCAACTTGCAGACTTTCCCTTCCTTGCCATAAACGTTTACGACAGGACAACGAACAAGAGAGTGGAGTATTGCGACTCTTCCGTCGTGGTCGAGTTCGGCGACGCGAAAATCGGCATTATAGGCGCAATCGGCGATTGTTATTCGTCCATTTCTTCGAGCATGTGCGCGGACGTGTATTTCAAGACGGGCAGCGAACTTACGACTCTCGTCAAGCAAGAAGCGAACAAACTGCGCACGCAAGGCGTGGATTATATCGTCTATTCTTTGCATGACGGCGGCGACCAAGGTTCGTACATGGACTGGTACGACACCTCGCTTTCAAACGGATACGTCGACATAGTTTTTGAGGGACATACCCATCAAGCCTATTCGTATGCTGACGATTACGGCGTGTATCACATTCAGGGCGGCGGCTACAACAAGGGCATAAGCAAGGCGGAAATACGCCTGAATTTTGCAAATCAAAAGCATACCGCAAGAAATCAAGGCGTCGTGTATAACACCGTCTATTCCTCGTGCAAAAGCGATTCGATAATCGAGAACCTCGTTGCCAAATACAAGGACGAAATCGGCAATCCCGACGAGGTGGTCGCGCGTCTTTCCTCGTATGCGTCGAGCAGCGTAATCGCAGACAAAGTGGCGCAAATCTACTGCGAAAAAGGCGTTGAAAAGTGGGGAAATAAATACGATATCGTTCTTGGCGGCGGCTATATAAAAACGCGCTCGCCCTATTCGCTTTCCAAAGGAAACGTAACGGTGTCGCAAGTGCAAACGCTCTTGCCGTTTGAAAACAAAATCGTACTTTGCTCGCTCAACGGCACGGAAATCAACAACAAGTTTATCCATTCCACAAACAAGGAATATCACGTTGCGTACAGCACGTACGGCAACGGCGTGAAAGACAGCGTGCTCTACAACTCCACAAAGACCTATTACGTCGTCACGGACACGTACACGTCCGATTATCATCACCTGACGGTGATAGACAGCTTGGGCGACGACGTGTTTGCTTGGAACTTGCTTTGCGACTATTTGCGACAAGGCAAAACGTTTTAATCGGCTTGTCAAAACAAACGAAAAATAACGAAAACGGCACTTAATGCGCCGTTTTTGCATGTATAAAATGTTTATGTTGTAAAAATATGTGGTGTTATCGTTTGTTCGATTCGTATTGTTCAAACAGCTTTTCAAATGCGGGAACGGAGCGTTTTATCATATCGTAGCTTACGCAATACGCAATACGCACGTAGCCTTTCGCGCCGAAATCGTCGCCGGGGACGAGAAGCAATCCAAGCTGTTTTGCCTTGTCTGCAAAAGCGTTCGCATCGTCTTCGAGAGCCTTGACGAAGAGATAAAACGCACCGTCGGGACGTACGCAATCGTAGCCGATTTTCGTAAGCGAGTTGAAAAGCAAGTCGCGGTTTTGACGATAAGCGTTTAGGTTCGGCAAGGCGTCCACGCACTTTTCGATGACTTTTTGATAGGTGGACGGAGCGCATACGTAGCCGAGTGCGCGTCCTGCTCCGCATATGGCAAGATATAGGTTCTTCGCATCGTCGGCTTTCGGGGATACCGCAATATAGCCTATGCGTTCGCCCGGCAAAGACAAGGACTTGGAATAGCTGTAACAGACAATCGTATCGCCGTAAAAATTCATGATATACGGCACTTCGACATCGTAGGCAAGTTCGCGGTACGGTTCGTCCGCAATTATAAAAATCGGGTGTCCGAATTCTTTGCTTTTACGCGTTAAAACGGCGGCGATTTTTTCAATCGTATCTTTTGAATACACGACGCCGCTTGGATTGTTGGGGGAGTTGACGATGACTGCCGCCGTGTTTTTGCCGATTGCTTGTTCTAGTGTCGAAAGGTCGGGGGTGAAGTCCTTTTCGTCATAATCCGCAACCACGGCTTTCCCGCCTGCCGCTTCGATGAAAACTTTGTATTCGGGGAAGTACGGTGCAAGCACGACGAATTCGCTGTTATTTTCGTTGAGCGCGCGTAGAGTTATGCAAAGGGACGCCGCCGCGCCGCAAGTCATATATATCAAATCTTTGCCGACGTCTACGCCGAAACGGCGAGAAATATTCTTTGCAACCGCTTCTCTGACGGCAACGTCGCCTTGCGCCGAAGTGTAGCCGTGAAGGGTTTCGCAAGAGTTTGCAAGCTCGACAAGAGCGTCTTTTACGCAATCGGGCGCGGGAACGTTCGGGTTTCCGAGAGAAAAGTCAAAAACGTTTTCCGCTCCGACTTCATTTGCGCATTTTTTGCCGTACTCGAACAATTCTCTTATGGACGAACGCTTGCTGCCAAGCGCGTACATGTCTTTGTTGAACATAACTCACCTCGTATTTTATGAGATTATACCACTTGTAACAGCGTTTTTCAAGTGATATAATTCTTGCAGAGAGGCTCATATGGCAAACGAAATGGAAAACGGCAATTTGAAAGCATTGAACGAGTTGAAATCGGCGATAGAAAACTCGCATCGCATCGTCGTACTGACGGGTGCGGGCGCATCCGTGCCAAGCGGTATTCCCGACTTTCGCAGTGCGCACGGCTTGTATGCCACGTCCTTTGGAAAATATCCTGCCGAAACGGTTATCTCGCACGACTTTTTCATGATGCATCCAAAAGAGTTTTACGACTTTTACAAAAGCAAAATGGTTTATCCCGACGCAAAGCCGAACGCAATGCACGCTCTTCTTGCACGGCTTGAACGGACGGAAAAAATAGAGGGTATCGTCACGCAGAACATAGACGGCTTGCACCAAGCGGCAGGCAGCAAAAAGGTGTTTGAATTGCACGGCTCTATATGGCGCAATCGGTGTGAGAGATGCCGCAAGTTTTTTGACCTAGATTATATTTTGTCAAAAGAGGGCGTACCGCATTGCGACGAGTGCGGAGGGATAATAAAACCCGAAGTGGTGCTGTACGGTGAAAATCTTGACGAAGACGTATTGCGCGGAGCGATACGCGCGATTCAAAGGGCGGATATGCTCATCGTCGTCGGCACTTCGCTCGTGGTATATCCTGCGGCGGGACTAGTGGGATACTTTTGCGGAAACGTCACTGCGGTGATAAACAAATCAGGCACGTATTTCGATTCTCAAGCGGACGTTTTGCTGAACGCCGATTGCCGAGAAGTCGCAACGTGGCTGGATAAAAACTTAACGATATAATTGCAAAACAATGTGCTTACCTATGCAAAAACGGCATTTTAAATGCCGTTTTTGCGTTTTTTGTTAGTTTTTTAATTTGCGGAGATATAGATTGTTAAGGTGTGTTTTTGCTTATATTACGGTGACGCTTTTTGCAAGATTTCTCGGCTTGTCGGGATCTAACCCGAGGCATAAAGACGCAGTAAGCGCAAGCGATTGCAAAGGAATAACCGACAAAACAGGCAACAATAAATCGTCACTTATTCGAGGCAGCTCGTAGGTTTTGTTTGCGCCCGTTTCGCCTATGCTTTCGATTGCGATTACGTATGCTCCGCGAGATTTCAGTTCGCTTACGCTTGCCTCGATTCGTTCCTTGTCCTTGCCGTTTGTCGCAACGACTATGACGACGCTTTTGCCGTCCACAAGTGCGATGGTGCCGTGTTTGAGTTCGCCTGCCTGATATGCGTCGGTCATTTTGTAGGTGATTTCCTTAAATTTGAGCGAGCCTTCTTGTGCCGTTATGAAGTCTATGCCTTTGCCGATGAAAAACAGCTTTGCTTTTTTGATTTTGTCCTCGTAAAGAGATACGGCGCATATATCTCTCGCGCAATTTGCAACGCGCGTTATTTCGCCTTTTGATACGCTTTGCCCTACGCACGCTTTTGCCAAAATATAAAGTGCGAGCAATTGGCACACGTAAGACTTGGTTGCGGCAACCGCAACTTCCGTGCCTGCGCCCAAATACAAAGTTTCGTCCGCCTCGAAAGTTATGCTGCTTGCCTCGACGTTAGTGAGAGCAACGGTTTTGCCGCCTTGCGCTTTACATCGTTTGAGCGCAAGCAAAGTGTCTGCGGTTTCTCCGCTTTGCGTTATGAAAACCCCTGCGACTTTTTCACCGCAAAAACGCACCTCGTCAAATTCGCTTGCGACCACACACTCACAAGAAATATTCAATATTTTTTCGAAAATCGCCTTGCCGTAAAGCCCTGCGTGGTATGCCGTGCCGCATCCGCAAAATATAATTTTGTCGGCGTTTTTTAACGTTTCGAGAACGCTGTCGTTCACCCCTTGCGATATTTGTTTGAAAGTCCTTAAAAGCGCACGCGGAATTTCGTCTATTTCCGAGCGCATATGACAAGAACACTCTTTGGGAGCGGTGCGGTTGATTTTCATGGGCTTTTTGACAACGGATTTGCCGTCCTTGAAGAATTTTGCCGAGCGGGGCGTTATTTTCGCACATTCGCCGTCGCTCAAAATTACGACGGTTTGCGTGTATTTGCCAAGTGCGAGGGTGTCGCTTGCAACAAAGTTTTCGCCTTCACCTAGCCCTACGGCAAGGGACGCGCCGCAACGCCGCATATAAATTGCTTCTTCGCCTGCCTTTAGTGCAAGAAAAGTTGTCGCGCCTTCCAATTTTTTGCCGACGTTTTCTATCGCCTTTTCCATATCGCAATCTTCGAGGGCAAGCAGATGTGCGATGATTTCGCTGTCTGTGGACGACGAAAACGGTATGCCTTTTTCGACGAGCTCCGCTTTCAAACTTCGAGCGTTGCTTATCACGCCGTTATGCACGATTGCGATTTTGCCGTCAAAGGACAAGTGCGGATGCGCGTTTTCCTCGCACACTTTGCCGTGAGTTGCCCATCTCGTATGCCCGATGCCAACGCCGGCATTTATATCCGGCACTTTGATTTCAAGCCCTTTTACCCGTCCCGTCGTCTTGAATATCTTGATTTTTTTGTCCGTCGCAAGGGCAATGCCGGCGCTGTCGTATCCGCGATATTCAAGGGCTTTAAGCCCGTCTATCACAACGTCTTTTGCCGATTGTCGTTCACCGACGTATCCGATAATTCCGCACATATTTTATTGTATGCGCACGCTCTTTCACTCGTGCTTGCTATTGACACGCGCACGTTTGGTTGCTATTATTATTCTATAAAAAAATAACTCGATGTCGGAGGTATAAATGAGATTTTCTCAAGAGCTTGCTCCATGCAAAAAAGAGAACACGATTATCGTCGGCGACGTGCGCATAAGCGTGCTTTCGGACAGAACGTTGCGTATAGAAAAGGGCAGTTTTACCGACAAACGCACCCAGTTTGCTTTTTGCAGAAATTACGCAAATCCGCAGTTTAAACATGCAAAAAACGGTGATGAAATGTCGATTGAAACACAAACTTGCGCTTTTACCGTCAACACGAAAACGCTTGCTTCGTCCGTAACTTTCAAGGACGGAGAGAGCGCGACTCCTTCAAACGCATTTAACCTCGGCGGTACGGCAAGGACGCTGGACGGCACTTTCGGAGTGCTGGGCGGATGGAAGGGCAAGAGAGAAAAGAAAGACCATTTTTGCCTCGCTCATATCAGAAAAGGCATTTTTGCAACCAACGGCGTTAGCGAAATCGACGACTCGTCGTCCGTGCTTTTGAACGTAGACGGCAGTGTTTCCCCTCGTCCGACGTCTTGCGTAGACAAGTATTTGTTTGCTTTCAAAGACGATTATCTCGGCGGACTCAAAGAGTTCTATTCGCTTTCGGGATTCACTCCGCTTTTGCCGAAGTACGCGCTTGGCAACTGGTGGTCACGCTATCATGCCTACACCGACAAGGAATATCTTGCCCTTATGGACGAATTCGAGGACAAAAACGTTCCGCTTACGGTTGCCACGATAGACATGGACTGGCACATCGTAACAAACGTTCCCAAAGACGCAGACTACAAGTCTTTTCAAGGCGCAGGGTGGACAGGCTACACGTTTGAAAAGGAATTGTTCCCCGATCCCGAAGGCTTTTTGCAAAATCTCAAAGGCAGAAATCTTGCCGTAACAATGAATTTGCATCCGCGCGACGGCGTGAGATATTTTGAACAGCAGTATCCCGATATGGCGCGCGCTTGCGGCGTCGATCCGCAAACCAAACGCACTATAGAGTTCGATCTCACCGACGAGAAATTCCGCAATGCGTATTTCGACATTTTGCATCATCCATACGAAAAAATGGGAGTGGATTTTTGGTGGATAGATTGGCAGCAAGGCACGAAGTCCAAGATGAAGGGGCTTGATCCGCTGTGGTTGCTCAATCACTATCATATGCTCGATATCAACCGCGACGGCAACAACGGCGTAATTTTGTCGAGATACGCGGGGATGGGGTCTCATCGCTATCCGCTCGGATTTTCGGGAGATACGGTGGTGTGCTGGAAGAGTTTGGATTTCCAGCCGTATTTTACGGCGCTTGCGTCAAACGCAGGCTACACGTGGTGGTCGCACGACATCGGCGGACACATGTTCGGCAAAGGCGACAACGAACTGTATTTGAGATGGTTGCAGTTTGGCGTATTTTCTCCGATAAACCGCCTGCATTCAAGCAACAAAGGCATGAGCAAAGAACCGTGGAATTATCCTCAGGTCGAGAATATCGCGGAGGATTTTTTGCGCCTGCGTCATAGACTTTTGCCGTATTTGTACACCGCAAACGTCCACACCGCAACAGAGGGCGTGCCGCTTGTTTGCCCGACTTATTATTATTCAAAGGATAGGCGCGCCTATGACAAGAAGTGGCGAAATCAGTACTATTTCGGCGAACAAATGTATGTTTGCCCCGTCACGAGCAAGGGCAAAAACGGCGTGACAAAGCAGCAAATCCGGCTTCCCGAGGGCGTTTGGTTTGATTTCTTTACAAACGAAAAATACGAGGGCGCAAGAGAGTATACGATTGAATGTCCGTTTGAAAGATACCCCGTGTTCGTCAAGGAAGGCGGCATAATACCGCTTTTGCACGCAAACGGTAATTCGACGGAATTCAAGGATATCGAACTCAAAGTTTACCTCGGAAACAACGTGTACACCATGTTCGACGAGCAAGGCAAAATCTCCGTCGCAATGAAAAAAGACGAGAGCGGATGCGACGTCATAATCATTCCCGACGGCGTGAAAACCGAAAGCCTAACGCTGTCTTTTGCAGGCGTTAAGGATGCGGACGTTTTTGTAAACGAGCAAAAATCGTCGCTTGAAAACCTTGCAAAAATGCCCTGCAAGCCCATGAAAATTCGTGTCGAAAACGCAAGATAAATGACGACGAACGACAGAATATGCAACGCGTTTGCAAAAAATATTCGATTTTTGAGAAAAACGCTTGACTTATTTTGTTATATTTAATATTATTATCAAGCATATTTTTGGAAGAAGTACGGAATGCGAGAAGAACTAGCCCCTCCGATCGAACCCTTGCTCTTGCGAAAACAATTTTTTGGAGGTTAGCACAATGGCTAAGGATTTGTCTACAATGGCAAAAAACAATAAGTCTTATATGGCAAAGCCCGGCGAAGTGGAAAGCAAGTGGTACGTTGTCGACGCAACCGATATGGTTCTCGGCCGCCTTGCGTCTCAAGTTGCTTCTATCCTTAAAGGGAAGAACAAACCCGAGTACACTCCCAACGTCGACTGCGGCGACCATGTTATCATAATCAACTGCGAAAAGGTCGTTCTCACAGGCAAGAAACTCGAGGACAAATACTATCGTTATCACACAGGTTACATCGGCGGACTCAAAGAGATCCAATACAAGAAATTGATGGCTGAAAAGCCCGAATTCGTCGTGTACAAGGCAGTCAAGGGCATGCTCCCCAAGAACACCCTCGGCGCAAAAATGCTCAAAAAGCTCCGCGTTTACGTCGGTGCAGAGCATGACCATCAGGCACAATGCCCCGTTGAGCTCAAACTCAACTGATAGAGAGGTGAAATATGGCTACTAAGAAAACCAAGAAAGTTCAATATCTCGGCACAGGCAGAAGAAAGACGGCTATCGCAAGAGTTCGCCTCGTTCCCGGTGAAGGCACAATCGTCATCAACAAGCGCACTCTCGACGAGTATTTCCCTCTTGACACGATGAAGCTCATCGTCAATCAACCCCTCGTTGCAACCGGCACTTTCGACAAGTTCGACGTTTACGTCAACGTGTACGGCGGCGGTTACACCGGTCAAGCAGGCGCAATCCGTCACGGCATTGCAAGAGCTCTCTGCGTCGCAGACAGCGAAGCATACAGAGCAACACTCAAGAGAGAAGGTTATCTCACTCGTGACCCGCGTGCGAAAGAGCGTAAGAAATACGGTTTGCATAAGGCACGTAAAGCACCTCAATTCTCAAAGAGATAACTTGCCAAATTCAAACGGCAACATCAAAAGCACGGCATTTGCCGTGCTTTTTTTCCGTCGTCAGACTGCGGGCGAGGTGCTCACGTACTTCGTGTACGCTCCGCTCCTCGTTCTCGTCTTTCTCGGCTTTTGCCGTTTGCTCTTTGGCAAGTCACCTCTTTGCAAGCAAAAAAAGCAGTGTTCAAGACGTACAACCAAGCACAACTTCGGTTGTGCTTTTTTCTTTGTCAGGCTGTGGGCAAGGTGCTCACGTACCTTTGTACGTTCCGCTCCTTGTCCTCGCCTTCCTCGACTTGTGCGCCTTGCTCCGCGTTTGGTCAACGTTTGGCAAGAGATAACAACTCCGCTACGCATGCTCGCCTTTCGCGATTTTCAACGCTTGCTCTGCGCCCGATTATCTCTTTGTTTCAAACACGCTCCGCGCCTTGTCCTCGTCTTTCTTGGCTTTTGCCGTTTGTCCTTTTGCAATCAAGAATACCATAATTATATAATATATTCCGCGATAGTTTTTCAAACAAAAAAGAAATTGGATATTACCTATAAATAAAAAAACAACAAAAAAAAGAAAAAGTATTACAAATTTATTAAGAAGTATTGACAGCAAATAAAATAGGTGCAATAATAAAAACACAAAAAAACAGGAGGTGATCATTTATGGAGTGGTCTACAGTAAAAATATCAAAAGATAACAAAGGAAGAAACACACCATTTGCCAGTGTTGGTTTTGGTAGAATATCGTTGAGCGCTGCAGCTTGTGAATTGATTGAAGATTACGAAAAGTATAATTATGCTGAATTGTTAAAAGCAAGAGACAACTTTGACTGTATAGGTGTTAGATTTTTGAAGGAGAGTCAACCTGATACTATCAAAATTTCACGGAAGGTTGTAAAGGGTAAAATCATTTCTGGTGTATCGATTGAGAATAAAAAGACTATTGAAGATTTGTTTGGAATGAATGGCATTGCAAAAAAGGTAACCCGTTTTAATGTCCAGAAAGATAATGATTCCAATAATATATTAATTATTATGTTAAAGTGACAACTATATTACAAGGAAACGCACGGCATTTCATTGCCGTGCGTTTTGATATAAAGAGTGTCGATAAAAGGTGCGTTTTCAGGCTTCTTTTCTATATTCGGGACAGGGTATAAGCTCTTGCTTTTTGGAGCAGGTTAGGATGAATATCGTCAGCGTCACGGCAAGCGTAACGAGTTCCGCTGCCGGAGTGGCGAGCCAAAGCCCCGTCATCTTCCACAGATATGAGAAGAGGTATGCAATCGGAATGATTGTCACAAGACCTCTCAAAACGGTTATGAGCTGGGCATAGCCGCCCTTGTTGGACGCTGAAAAGTAATATGAAAACAGCAGATTGAAGCCGGAGAACAGCGAAGAGATGAAGAACAGTCGCATTCCGAGCGTTGCGGCGTCTTGCAGCTCTTTTACGCCTTGCGTGTTGAAGATGCTTGCGATTCCGTTCGCCCCGAAGAATATTGCAATATACAACACGACGGCAACGGAGGCGACGGTGATGAGGGCGTAGCGCAGTATGCGACGGATTTTTTGATGATCGCTTTGTCCGTAGCTGAAACTAATCATGGGTTGAGTGCCGTTTGCAATGCCGTTGAAAACCGAGTTGACGACATAGAATACATTGATAATAATTGCGTATGCCGCAATCGCAGTGTCGCCGCCAAGACGCTTAAACAAACCGTTGAACACCATAAGGACTGCCGCAAAAGACAATTCGTTGATAAACGGAGCAAGCCCCAGCGAGCATATTCCGCCATACGTGCGCAAGGAAAGTTTTGTTTTTCTGCAATGGAATGTGTTTTTCTTGCGAATGACATGCAAAGAAAGGATAAGAATGCTCACAATCGGAGAAAAGCCCGTGGCAAGTGCCGCTCCGAGCATATCCAAATTGCACGGAAACACCAGAACGTAGTCGAATACTATATTGAAAAGATTGCCCGCAAGCGATGCAATCATCGCAAGCCTCGGCGCGCCGTCGTTTCGTACAAAGTTTTGAAAAACATTGCTGAACATAAAGAACGGAGCAAAGCAAAGGATAATCTGAACATATGTGTTGCTGTATTCGAGAGTGTCGCCTTCCGCGCCGAGAAACATTGCCACAGGGCGTGACGCAAATAAGCCGAGCATAACAAAAACAATCGCAAAAAGCGCAACGATAAAGACCGTGTGAGTAAAGACTTTGTTTGCCTCGTTGTCGTTTTGCGCGCCTTTGTGAATGGCAAATTTCGTTCCGCCTCCGACGGCAAACATCATGCCTATGGAAAACACGAGATTGAATGACGGACTTGACAAATTGAGTGCGGCAAGACCGGTTTGCCCCATCTTGAGAGATATGAAAAAAGTGTCCGCCAAAATGTAGCAACTAAGACCGATCATCGCTATCACGTTTGCCGACACGTATTTTGTAAATTCTTTCAATACGCTTGTGTTGTTTGTGTTTTTCGTCTGTTTTTTCATCTTTTCCAATAAAAAAACGCCATGCTTTCGTGTCTTCAAAAAGGCCTAACGACACGACGCTGACGCGCTCACCCGGCGATGAGATTGTTTTATTCGATTACTTGGATTATATAAGACAGGTGATGTGTTGTCAAATGCTTTTTGCCAAATCGCACAAATGAAAAATCCGCCGAAAAAACGGCGGATTCGGTTGCGGAAGTTTAACATTTAATCGATTTAGTCGTTGTCATCCGATTTGCAGTCGCTATTTGAAGAAGTCAGGTCGATTTTAACGGAACTTTTCTTTTTCGATGCGGCTTTGATTGGCTCTACAACTGCGTAGTATGCGGGGATAATCGCAAAAATTGCCCAGTAAGGATGCCACAATCCCCAGCCGCAACCGAGAAGCAGATATACTCCCGTGACGATAAACACGACAGGGAATGAGGACGGATTGCGCTTGACAATCGTGTCGAATATCCCGCCGACAATGAACGGTACAAAAAATAGCAACCAGCCCGGATGCCACAGAGTGCAAAGGAAGCCGATGAGAAGATATGCAACGGTGCAGAGTAAAAAAGTTACGCCGTTGACAATGCTCCCGACAACCGCATTGCGCTTTTCCCTTTTGTTTTCAAACACCACGTGTCCGTTTTCAATGCGCACTGTATTGCTTTCGGTGTGCTTGTCATCGTCGTCATTATCAACGACTTTCCCGTTTACGGTGGTCTTGCCGTTTTCAACGTGAATATCGCCCACGATTTTGTTGACGAGCTTTGCGATGCCGCCTTTTATTATGACGTTCGAGCCGTCTTTGTCATGCACGTGAATACCGTTTTCGTCGATATGCACTCTGTCTCCGTTTTCTTCATAATCGAACGATGAAGTGTCGTTTTTGTCGTCATCAACTGCCGATTGTGCGTTTTCGTCGGTATTTTCATCCTGCGTTTGCGCTTGACTTTCTTTTGATTCTTCACACGATTTCGCGGGTGTATAATTCAAAAGTTCGTCAAGGCTTACGCCGTAAAGTTTTGCAAGGGCGATGAGGTTGTCCGTGTCGGGAGAACTCTCCGATCTTTCCCATTTGGATATTGCTTGTCTTGATACGTTGAGCTTGTCCGCAAGCTCGTCTTGCGAATATCCGTGTTGTTTTCTAAGTTCGTATAATCTGTTTGCGGTTGTGATGTCCATATTCAAACCTCGCTTGTGTTTTTGTGCCTTTATTTTGGCGCAAAGAGGTCGGTTGCCGCCACCCATTTTGATTGTCAATTGCGCAACTTTTGGTTGCATTTTGCAAAAACACGCCTATTTTCGCGGTTTTGAGCCGATTTTTTGAATTTATTGCAAAAGTGCCGTGGCAAAGCACGCGATTGATTTGCAGTCGCCCAAATCACCCACTTGTTCGTTGGTGGTGGCGGTTATGCCTATTCTTTCGCAAGGAATTCTCAGCACGTGCGACATGTTGTTGCGCATTTGGTCGATATACGGAGCAAGCATAGGACGCTCTGCGATTATCGCCACGCTCACGTTTTGAAGGGCGCGACCTTTGTCGGTTGCTTTTTTGAGCACCGTTTGCAAAAGCTCTATGCTGTCTGCGTCGTCGTAGCGCGAATCGTCGACGGGGAAGAGATGTCCGATGTCCTTTTCTCCTATCGCGGAAAGTATCGCATCCATAAGCGCGTGCACCGCAACGTCGCCGTCGCTGTGCGCCACAAACGCAAACTCGCAGGGAACGAGCGTTCCCATAAGTTTTATCCCGCCGCCTTTTTTGAAACGATGAATGTCGTATCCGATTCCGCAAAGAGGAGTTTTCAAATCGTCTTTCGTCGTGATCTTTATATTTTGCGGATCGCCCTCGATGATTTTTACGTCGCAAGCGGCGTGTTTTTGTATAACGGCAATATCGTCGAGATATTCGCCGTCGCATTTTGCATACGCCTTGACGATTATTTCTTTTTTTGCGCAAACGGGCGTTTGCACTCTGCGATAGTCCTCTCTGTTGACGGCGTCCACTCCGAATCTGATACATACGAGCGAATCGGTGAGGGGCAGGAGGGGGAGTGCAACTCCGTTTTCGACCGCTCCGGCAATAATGCTGTTGATAAGTGCGGTCGTAACGTAGGGGCGTGCGCCGTCGTGGACTATGACGTAGTCGCAATCGTCCTCGATGGCACGAATGCCGTGTTTTACCGTTTGAGTTCGCGTCGTTCCGCCTTGCGTGAGTGCAATGCGATTGTCTTCGATATGAGCGATTTCAAGAGCGTTCAGCAATTCGTCGCTGTAAGAGGGGTGTATCGCAACGATAACTTTCGACACTTGCTCGAATGTCAAAAACGGTTTGATTGATTCGACAACCACGCAAGAATCTTTGCAGGGGGCAAACAGTTTGTTTTCCATGCCGTATCTTTGCGATGTGCCACCGGCTGTAATAATGACGTTGATTTTCATATTTCACCTTGAAGTTTTTATGCGGAGAATTTCCGCCGATAAATATGCGGGTTTAACGTAATTCGATTATTAATTCAATTAATAATTCGATACATCGTTTCCGCGCTTTGCTTGGTTTGATGTTCGTCTACGCTCAACACCTCGAACGACATCGAGTTCGAGCCGAAAGTGACGGTGACTTTGTCGCCGATTTTGACTTCTTTTGCGGGCTTAACCGCTTTGCCGTTGATTTCGATGCGTCCGCCGTCGCATGCTTCTTGTGCGACGGAGCGGCGTTTGATGACTCTCGATACCTTTAAAAACTTGTCTATTCTCATAACAAATATTATATGAAAAACGCGCGTTTAAATCAAGAGGAAACTTATATAAAAAATACTAAAAATTTATATAATTTATATGCGCGCGACGCTTGACAGACTTGATTTTTCAATATATAATGAAAAACTGCGCAATGATGCGGATTCCTACCCCAAAAACACCTCGTTTTTGGGGGTAGGGGGTTATAAATACATCAAGTATTGATAGCAATCCGCAAAAAACGCGTAGATTTCGAAAAAAATTTCGGGCGATGAAAAATTTTTTTTTCGGGAGCGTTCGAAGTTTTTTGAAAAGTCGCAAATTCGGCAATTTTTTTAAGGAGTGAATATATGTCCCAAAGAATTCACAATCAAATGTACGGAACTACGGAAAGACGCGATTTCTCGCAAATCAAAGACGTCCTTCCCATTCCGTATCTCATTGAGGTGCAAAAGAATTCCTACGCAAATTTCATTGATGCCGGCATCACGGAAGTTTTCAAAGATTATTCTCCGATCGTTGACTTCTCCGGCAGATTGAAACTCGAGTTTTTGTCACACAGATTCGACGGCGAACCCAAGTATACCGTCAAAGAGTGCAAAGACCGCGACGCTACGTATGCTATTCCTCTCAAGGTGAAGGCTCGCCTCACCAACAACGAAACCGGCGAAGTGGTTGAACAAGAAGTGTTTATGGGCGATTTCCCGCTCATGACAGATTCGGGTTCTTTCGTCATCAACGGTGCAGAGCGCGTCATCGTATCCCAGCTTGTCAGAAGCCCGGGCGTGTACAACGACAAAGTGCTCGACAAGAACGGCGTACCTCGTTATGCAACCACCGTCATCCCCAACAGAGGCGCTTGGCTCGAATACGAGCAAGACTCCAACGAAGTTCAATGGGTGCACGTTGACAGAACGAGAAAAATCACCGCAACCACGCTTTTGAGAGCGCTCGGCTACGGCACGGACGAGCAAATCATCGACTTGTTCGGCGGGGACGAGATGATTGTCAAGACCTGTGAAAAAGACGCTCAATGCAAGAGCGAGGAACAAGGCAAAATCGATTTGTTCCGTCGTTTGCGTCCGGGCGAAGTCCCCACGGTCGAAGGCGCAAACATCCTCATTCACAACACTTTCTACGATTACAAGCGTTACGACTTGGCAAAGGTCGGCCGCTACAAATACAACAAGAAACTCGCTCTTGCAACGCGTATTGCGGGATACAAGCTCGCAGAGGACGTCGTGAGCAACGTGACGGGTGAAATCCTTGCTCAAAAAGGCGAAATCGTCGACGAGACAAAGGGTAGAGAAATCCAAAACAACGCCGTCAACGTGGTTTGGCTTGCCTACACCGATCACGACGGAAAAGAAAAGAAATTCAAAGTCATCGGCAACAACACCGTAGACCTCGAAGCTTTTGTGGATTGCAACCCCAGAGAACTCGGCATCACCGAAAAGGTTTACTATCCCAACCTCAAAGCTCTCATGGACGAGTTCGGCGCAAACAAAGACGAATTGCTTTTGGCAATCCGCTCCTCCGTCGACGAGCTTGTTTACAAGCATATCACGCTTGACGACATCGTGTCCATCGAGGACTACAACCTCGGCTTGCGTTACGGCTTCGGCACTTGCGACGATATCGACCACCTTGCAAACCGTCGCGTTCGCGCGGTAGGCGAATTGCTCCAAAACCAATTCCGTATCGGTATCTCTCGTCTTGAAAGAGTCATCAAAGAGAGAATGGCGTCCGCACAGGAGAATGCGGAAATCACTCCTCAAACGCTCATCAACATTCGTCCCGTTACGAGCGCGATCAAAGAGTTCTTCGGCTCTTCGCAACTTTCGCAATTTATGGATCAACCCAACCCGATTGCAGAGCTTACGCACAAGCGTAAACTTTCCGCTCTCGGCCCCGGCGGTTTGAACAGAGAGCGCGCGAGTTTCGAAGTGCGCGACGTTCACCACTCGCACTACGGACGTATGTGTCCTATCGAAACGCCTGAAGGACAAAACATCGGTCTTATCACGTCATTGTCCTCTTACGCAAAGGTCAACGAGTACGGCTTTATCGAAACGCCGTATCGCAAGATAGACAAGGCGACCGGCGTCGTCACCGACGAAGTCGTTTACATGGCGGCGGACGAAGAAGACAAATACGTCATCGCACAAGCAAACGAACCGCTTGACGAAGAAAGCAAATTCGTGCGTAGCCGTGTCAACTGCCGTATCCAAAAGGACATCCGCGAAGTCTCCAGAGAAAGAGCGGACTACATGGACGTCAACCCCAAGCAGCTTATTTCAATCGCAACCGCGCTTATCCCGTTCCTCGAGAACGACGATACCAACCGTGCACTCATGGGCTCCAACATGCAACGTCAGGCTGTTCCGCTCCTTAAGCCGCAAGCTCCTATGATTGCAACGGGCGTCGAACATAAGATTGCTTACGACTCGGGCGTTTTGAAGATCGCAAAGCACGACGGTTTCGTAAAATACGTCGACAGCGACAAGATCGTCATCGAGTGCAGCGACGGCACGACCGATACTTATATCCTCAGCAAGTTCGAGCGTTCAAACCAATCCACTTGCATAAATCAACATCCTATCGTCAACAAGGGCGACAAAGTGTACGGCCCGATCTATGACGACAAGGGCAATCTCACAAGAGAAGGCACGGTCATCGCAGACGGTCCCGCAACCGACCACGGCGAGCTTGCGTTGGGCAGAAACATGCTCATCGGCTTCATGTCCTGGGAAGGTTACAACTACGAGGACGCGGTCCTTATCAGCGAAGAGCTCGTGCGCGACGATTTGTACACTTCTATTCACATCGAAGAGTACGAAATCGAGTGCCGCGACACCAAACTCGGCGACGAGCAAATCACCAGAGATATTCCGAACCTCAGCGACGAAGTGCTCAAAAACCTCGATGAAGACGGTATCGTCATGGTCGGCGCAGAGGTCAAACCGGGCGACATTCTCGTCGGTAAGGTCACCCCGAAGGGCGAAACCGAACTTACTCCCGAAGAGAGATTGCTCCGCGCAATCTTCGGCGAAAAGGCAAGAGAAGTGCGTGACACGTCCTTGCGTGTGCCCAACGGCGAAAGCGGTATCGTAGTCGACGTCAAGATCTTCACGAGAAAGAACAAAGACGAACTCGCACCCGGCGTCAACAAACTCGTTCGCGTCTACATCGCTCAAAAGAGAAAGATCTCCGTCGGCGACAAGATGGCGGGACGTCACGGAAACAAGGGCGTCGTTTCAAGAGTTCTTCCTAAAGAGGATATGCCTTTCATGGCGGACGGCACACCCCTTCAAATCGTGCTCAACCCGCTCGGCGTTCCTAGCCGTATGAACATCGGACAAGTTCTCGAAGTTCACCTCGGTCTTATCGCTCACATGCTCGACTGGAAAGTCGCAACGCCTGTGTTCGACGGCGCAAACGAGCAAGACATCAGACAGCTTTTCCAACAATGCGGTCTTGTCAACGAGGACGGCGAAGTGGACGGCAAGATCCAACTCTACGACGGAAGAACGGGCGAACCGTTTGAAAACCGCGCGACCGTAGGTTATATGTACTACCTCAAACTGCATCACCTCGTAGACGACAAGATCCACGCAAGAAGCACGGGCCCGTACAGCGTCATCACGCAACAACCTCTCGGCGGCAAAGCGCAATTCGGCGGACAACGTTTCGGCGAAATGGAAGTCTGGGCACTCGAAGCATACGGTGCGGCAAACGTGTTGCAAGAAATCCTGACGGTCAAGTCGGACGACGTGGTCGGACGTGTCAAGACGTACGAATCCATCGTCAAGGGCAGCAACGTGTCAGAGCCCGGTATCCCCGAATCCTTCAAGGTTTTGGTCAAGGAACTTCAATCGCTCGCACTCGACGTCAAAGTTCTCACCGAGGACAACGACGAGGTCAAACTCCGCGAATACGACGAGGACATCGACTTCGATACGCCTATCGGCAAGAAACACGAGGAACTCAAAGAAATCGATATTCTCGGCGACAACAACATCTTCGGCGATCTCGGCGAAAGCAAGAGCGACACGGATACGAGCTTGTTCGACACCGACGATGACGACGAAAGCATCTTCAGCGCACTCACCGAAGGCACTCCCGATATGAGCGACATCTTCGGCACAGGCTCCGACGAAGAGTAATAGGAGGCGACAATATGTACGAACTCAGCAATTTCGATGCAATTCAAATAGGTATCGCTTCTCCCGAAAAGATCAGAGAATGGTCTCACGGCGAGGTTACGAAACCCGAAACCATAAACTACCGCACGCAAAAACCCGAAAAGGACGGTCTTTTCTGCGAAAAGATCTTCGGGCCTACGCGTGACTGGGAATGCCATTGCGGAAGATACAAGAGAATCCGCTACAAAGGCGTCATCTGCGAAAAGTGCGGCGTCGAAGTCACAAAATCCAAAGTCCGTCGTGAAAGAATGGGACATATCGAGCTTGCTTGCCCCGTCACTCACATCTGGTATTTGAGAGGCGTGCCTTCGAGAATCAGTATTCTCCTCGACGTTTCACCCAAGGAACTCGAACAAGTCGTTTACTTCGTATCTTTCATCGTTCTCGATCCCGGCAAAGTCGGCGAGCTTCGCAAAAAGCAAGTCATCAGCGACAAGGAATACAGAGAACTCCTTGAAAAATACGACGCAAAAGATTTCAGAGTGGGTATGGGCGCAGAAGCCGTCAAGGAACTTCTTATGGAAGTAGACCTCGAAACTGAAAGCGAACAACTCAAAAACATCATCAACAATTCCGTCGGACAAAAGCGTCTTAAAGCGGTCAAGCGTCTTGAAATCGTCGAAGCGTTCCGTCAATCTGGCAACAAACCCGAATGGATGGTGCTTGACGTGCTCCCCGTGCTTCCGCCCGAACTGCGTCCGATGATCCAACTCGACGGCGGCAGATTTGCAACCAGCGACCTCAACGATTTGTATCGCAGAGTCATCAACCGCAACAACCGTCTTAAAAAGCTCAAAGAGCTCGGCGCGCCCGACATCATCGTGCGCAACGAAAAACGTATGCTTCAAGAAGCAGTCGACGCATTGATCGACAACGGCCGCAGAGGCAAAGCGGTTTCCGGCCCCGGCAACAGAGATCTCAAATCCCTCTCGGGAATGCTCCGCGGCAAACAAGGCCGTTTCCGTCAAAACTTGCTCGGTAAACGTGTCGACTATTCCGGTCGTTCGGTTATCGTCGTCGGCCCCGAACTCAAACTTTATCAATGCGGTTTGCCAAAGGAAATGGCACTCGAACTCTTCAAGCCGTTCATTATGAACAAGCTCGTCGAGCGCAACCTTTGCCACAACATCAAGAGCGCAAAACGTTTCGTGGACACCGGCAAGAATCAAGTGTGGGACATCCTCGAAGAGATCATCAAAGATCACCCCGTGCTTCTCAACCGTGCTCCGACGCTTCACAGACTCGGTATCCAAGCGTTCGAACCCGTGCTTGTCGAGGGTAGAGCAATCAAACTTCACCCGCTCGCGTGCGGCGCGTTCAACGCTGACTTCGACGGTGACCAAATGGCTGTTCACGTTCCTCTTTCCATCGAGGCGCAAGCAGAGGCAAGAATCTTGATGCTCTGCACCAACAACATCCTCAAACTTTCGGACGGCAAACCTATCGTTTCGCCGACGCAAGATATGGTCATCGGTTCTTACTATCTGACGATAGTCAAACCGGGCGCTAAGGGCGAGGGCAACTATTACAGCTCTTTCGACGAGGCGATGATGGCGTATCAAGACAAAGATCTTACGCTTCAATCCCTTTGCTACATCAGAGTGCAAGTGCAAGACGAGGACGGATACGTCCACAACAAACTCTTGCACACCACAATCGGTCGCTGCATCTTCAATGACAACTTGCCGCAAGACTTGCAATTTGTCGACAGAACGATTGCCGAAAACAGAGGTCAGCTCGAAGTCGAAGGTATCCTCGGCATCAACGCGTGTGTGGACGAAAATCAATTCCATGCTCTCGTCGATTTGTTCAGAAGCGAGGAAGTCAACCAAGACACGTGCGTGCGCGCGCGTTCCATATTAAAAAGAAACGTCACGGACGAGCAAATCGCTCAAATCGCGGCGGCAATCAAAGACGCAGGCGATCTCGACATCACCAACAACAAAGAGTTCTTGCGTGAAATCACGGCTCTTCGCGAAAGCATCCAAAAGGTGCTCGGCAAGAAGGCTATGGCTATCGGCATGAAGCAACTCAGCATGATCGTTGACAACTGCTTCAAATATCACGGAGCAACCGAAACGGCAGAGATGCTCGACAAGATCAAATCGCTCGGCTACAAGTATTCGACAATCGGTGCAATCACCGCATCCGTTTTCGATATGCACATCCCCGGTGACAAGAAGCTCATCGTTCACGAAGCGGAAGAACAAGTCGTCCGCATCGAAAAGCTCCATGCAAGAGGCGTGCTTTCCGATGAGGGACGTTACAAAGAAATCATCAAGATTTGGAAAGACGCTGCCGACAAGGTCGAGAGCGAACTCAAAAAAGGTCTTGACGACTTCAACCCGATTTGGATGATGGCAAACTCCGGTGCTCGTGGTAGCATGGGACAAATCCGTCAGCTCGCAGGTATGCGTGGTCTTATGGCAGACCCGTCCGGTCGTACAATCGAGTTGCCTGTCCGCTCGTCGTTCCGTGAAGGCTTGTCTGTTTTGGAATACTTCATCTCTTCGCACGGCGGAAGAAAAGGTCTTGCGGACACCGCTCTTAAAACGGCTGACTCCGGTTACCTCACAAGACGTCTTGTCGACGTTTCGCACTCCGTTGTCGTCAGAGAACAAGACTGCGGCGACACCAAGGGTACGCTTATCACCGCAATCAGAGACGAAAAGAGCGTCATCGAAGCTCTTGCGGATCGTATCGCGGGCAGATACACGATCGGCGACGTCGTCGATCCCGAAACGGGCGAAATCATCTGCGAAGGCGACACCCTCATTTCCAGCGACAAGGCAAAAGAAATCGACAATAAACTCACTTCTTACTGGGAGAAGAACGGCTCGGATATGCACCATCAACCCGGCGTGCTCATCCGCTCCATCCTCACTTGTAAGTCCAAAAACGGCGTGTGCGTGAAGTGCTACGGCAAGAACATGGCGTCGGGCAACCCCGTCAAGATCGGCGAAGCGGTCGGTATCATCGCAGCTCAATCAATCGGTGAACCCGGTACACAGCTCACAATGCGTACATTCCACTCGGGCGGCGTCGCAACCGATGACGATATCACTCAAGGTTTGCCGCGTGTCGAAGAACTTTTCGAAGCCCGCAATCCTAAAGGTAAAGCGGTCATCACCGAGAACAACGGCGTTGTGCATATCTCCGACGATCGTCGTGAAATCACAGTCACGGGTCCCGACGGCGAAACCAAAGCGTATGCAATCCCGTACAACGCAAACATCCTCGTTGCAGAGGGCGAAACCATCGGCGCAGGCGATCCGCTCACCAAAGGTTCTATCAATCCTCAAGACATGTTGCGCGCAAAGGGCGTGAAGGGCGTTCAGGAGTACATCGCAAAAGAAGTTCAATCCGCATACCGCACCGCAGGCGTCGAAATCAACGACAAGCACGTCGAAGTCATCGTCAGACAAATGCTCCGCAAGGTTCGTATTGAAAATCAAGGCGACACCAACATGCTCCCCGGCACTCTCGTCGATTTGCTCTCTTACGAAGAAGAAAACGAAAAAGCGCTTGAAAACGGCGGCGTTCCCGCAACCGCAAAGCGTACTCTTCTCGGTATCACGAAAGCGGCTTTGGCAACGGAATCCTTCCTCTCGGCTGCATCCTTCCAAGAGACCGCAAAGGTTTTGGCAGAGGCTGCAATCAACAACAGAAAAGACCCGCTCCTCGGCTTGAAAGAGAACGTCATCATCGGCAAGCTCATCCCGGCAGGTACCGGCATGAAGTGCTACAAGAACGTTACGACCGTTACGGCAAACCAAACGCAACCCGCAGACATCATCCTTGACCAACACGTCGAGGACGACATTGAATTAGACTAATGAAAAAAAGATTTTTTACATCTGAAAGCGTGACGGAAGGACATCCCGACAAGGTATGCGACCAAATCGCAGACGCAATTCTCGACGACATCTTTGCAGAGGACACCTCTGCAAGAGTCGCCGTTGAAGTGTGCGCCACAACCGGTATGGTTATGGTGTTCGGCGAAGTCACGACAAAGCATTATTGCGACATTCCGTCAATCGTAAGAGGCGTCATCAAAGACGTCGGCTACAACGACAGTTCGCTCGGCTTCGATTACAAAACCTGCGCCGTGTTGAGCTCTATCGACGAGCAATCTCCCGACATCGCAATGGGCGTCAACGACGCAACCGACGGCGACGGTAAGGACGATTACGAAAGGACGGGAGCAGGCGACCAAGGCATGATGTTCGGTTATGCTTGCGACGAAACCGAGTCGCTCATGCCGCTCCCCATTACGCTTGCTCATGCGCTCACAAAGCGTCTGACCGACGTCAGAAAGAGCGGTGAACTCGAATGGCTCCGTCCCGACGGAAAGGCGCAAGTCACCGTCGAGTATATCGACGACGTTCCCGAAAGAGTAGACACAATCGTCGTAAGTTGCCAACACTCGGAAAACATAAGCATGGACGAGCTCGAAGCGGAAATCATCGACAAGGTCATCTCTTACGCAATTCCGCAAGAGTACATCGACGACGATACGAAGATCTACATCAACCCGACGGGCAGATTTGTCATCGGCGGTCCCGCAGGCGACAGCGGCGTTACGGGAAGAAAGATTATCGTCGACACCTACGGCGGATTCTGCCCCCACGGCGGCGGCGCGTTCAGCGGAAAAGACCCCACGAAAGTGGACAGAAGCGCAAGCTATATGGCTCGTTATATCTGCAAAAATCTTGTTGCGGCAGGCGTGTGCAAGAGAGCGGAATTGCAAGTTGCATACGCAATCGGCATGGCGCATCCCGTTTCGGTGTACGTCAACACGTTCGGCACGGGCGTTATAGACGACGATTCGCTTGCAAAAGTCGTGCGCGAAGTGTTCGATTTGCGCCCGAAGGCAATCATCGATCATTTGCACCTTGCAGCTCCTATCTATCGCAAGACTTCCAACTACGGACACTTCGGCAAAGAAGGTTTCAGTTGGGAAGAAACAGATATGATCGAAGAAGTCAAACAAGCAGTCGAAAAATACAAATTTTGAATACGCGAGATAAAAACGGTAGGATAACCCTACCGTTTTTTCTCAAAAATACGGCAAAAAAATCAATATAAGAACACGTAAAAAGCACGCAAAAACAGCATATAAAACGTGCAAAACACATGCGAAAAAGCGTGCGAAATCACACGAAAAGCGTGCAAGAAATACGTATAAAACACGTAAAATCGTGTGAAAAACGAATCGAAAACAGCATAGAAAACATGTAGAAAAATCGCAATTTTTCAGTGTTTTTTATGCCAAAAATTAGAAAATAACCATTGCAAACGGAGAGGAAATGCAACTTGCAGGCGAAATAAAAGACGTTATATTTGCAAGCGCGGACACGGGCTATACGGTTCTCGATATGAAATGCGAGGACTCTGTTTTCACCGTGGTCGGAACTTTTCCGCCTGTGAGCGAGGGTATGAATATAAGAGTCGAAGGCAAATTTCAAACTCGAACGACGTACGGCAAGCAGTTTGTTGCCGAAAAAGTGTGGGTGTCCGCTCCGTCAAGACTGGAAGGCATAAAGAAGTTTTTGGGCAGCGGACTCATTTCGGGGCTTGGTCCCGTTACGGCGCAATCCATCGTGGATATGTTCGGCGTGGACTCGCTTGAAATGATGAAGTATCCCATGGAACTTGCAAAGGTGAGAGGGATATCCTTGAAGCGCGCGACGGAGTTCGGAATGAACTACGCCAAAGTGCAGAAGATGCAAGACGCGGTGATGTTTTTGCAAAATCTCGGCATAAGCGTAAATATGTCCCTCAAAATCTACCGCACTTACGACATAAAGACGGTTGACAACGTGCGCAAAAATCCGTATATGCTCGTTGACGACGTGGACGGAATCGGCTTTGCGACGGCGGACAGAATTGCGGGCGAACTCGGCATAGAAAAGGACAGCGACTATCGCATATGTGCCGCGATAACCTATCTTTTGAAAGAGGCAGCGACAAGAAGCGGACACAACTATTTGCCCGAAAACGAACTTTTGTCAAGCGCAATCACGCTTTTAAATATCGATTGTGACGATATAGAGCAAAGAGTGCGCGACAATATGATGGATATGGTGATGCTCGGCGACCTCGTGAGATACGAAACCAAAGAGCATGCCGCAATCCTTTTGAAGAAAAACTTTAACACCGAAAAGAATATCGCCAAAAAACTTTTGCAATTGAAGCAAGAAGCGTCCGATTTCAGAGTGAACGTCGAAAGCGAGGTTGCGTCTTTTGAAAGAAGCGCAGGATTTTCTTTGCACGAAAATCAAATCGCCGCCGTCAAGGAAACGATAGAAAACGGCGTACAAATCGTAACCGGCGGTCCCGGCACGGGCAAGACTACGATTGTCAAGTGCATACTCAAACTGTTCAAGGACTTAGGGCAAAAGGTCGCTTTGTGTGCGCCTACGGGAAGAGCTGCGAAACGACTTTCGCAAGCAACGGGCGAAGAAGCGAAAACTATCCATCGTATGCTGGATTTGGACTACAAAAACGGCGAAGGTCATTTCACCTACAACGAAAATACGCGCTTGCCCGTCGACGTAGTCATCGTTGACGAGGTCAGTATGGTGGACGAATACGTATTTTCCGCTCTTATCAACGCAATGGAACGCGGCTCGCGATTGGTGCTTGTGGGGGACAAAGACCAACTTGCCTCGGTGGGTGTGGGCAACGTGCTCAACGATCTCATCAAATGCGGAAAATTCAACGTGAGTTATCTCACTCAAATTTATCGACAGGGCGACAAGAGCAAAATCGTCACCAATGCGCACAAAATCAACAGCGGCGTCATGCCCGACATCGACAACAAGAGCAGCGATTTCTTCTTTGAGGAAAAGAATACTAGCGAAGAGATTTGCGAAAATACGATTGCGCTTGTTACACGCAGACTGCCCAAGTATTTGAATATCCCCGCAAGCGAAATACAAGTGCTTTGCCCGATGAAGAGGGGAGTTGCCGGCACGATAAATCTGAATAGAGAGCTGCAAAAAATCATAAATCCGCCCTCGCCTTATAAGAAAGAAGTCAAGCGCGCCGATTGCATTTATCGCGAAGGCGACAAAGTGATGCAACTTCAAAACAACTATCAGCAGGAATGGTCGCAAACGGACGGATTCAAGACCGTGCGCGGAAGCGGCGTATTCAACGGCGACATAGGCATGATTGAAAGTATAAATACGCAAATCATGCAGTTTACCGTGCGTTTTGACGATGATAAAGTGTCGATTTACGAATATAGCGACGTCGATCAACTCACGCTTGCGTATGCCGTGACCATACACAAATCGCAAGGCTGCGAGTTCGACGCGGTCGTCATTGCGCTTGACGCAAACTATATGTTGCAAACGAGAAACTTGCTTTACACCGCCGTTACGAGAGCGAAAAAACTGGTGGTCATAAGCGGCGCGAAAAAGACGGTTGCGCGCATGATTCAAAACAACGAAACCGCAAGACGATATTCGCTTCTCATCGATCTTATCGAACAAGAGTGGCAAGGCGGTGCGTATGATTGAGCAAAATCGTATCGATGCGGACAACAATAGCGAAATTGAGAATAGAAACGAATCCGTCAAGGATAAAAAGCAGCAAAAGAGAGAAAAAAGAAACGCTCGACTTGCAAAAATCAAAGCGTTGTTCAAAAGGATGCTCGATGCGTTTGACGGTGCGCTTTATCCTCTCGATATAACTTGCGACGCTTGCGGAAACGAACTCGTGGAGGACACGAGGTACAGGCTGTGCTCGGAGTGTATGGAGAAATTGCCGTTTGCAAAAGGGCATATTTGTCTGAACTGCGGCGTTCCGCTCGAAGACGAAAGCGATTATTGCAATCGTTGCCAAAATCAGAAATCCTCCTTTGTCAAAAATCGTTCTCCGCTTGTGTACGACGGTGAGGTGAAAAGATTGATATACAAGCTGAAATTCGGCAAAAAGACGTATATCGCTCAAACGCTCGGCGCACTCATGGCGGACAAGTATCTAGAATGCGGTATGGACGCTGAGATTATTACGTTCGTACCGATGACGGAGAGCGAAGTCAAGAAAAGAGGCTTCAACCAAGCCGAGCTTCTTGCAAACGAAGTGGGCAAAAGGCTGGACGTCCCCGTCCTTCCGGCACTTGTTAAAATCAAAAGCACTTCCGAACAAAAACAACTCAAAGGCAAAGATAGGGCATTGAACCTCGAAGGTGCGTTTGCATGCGTGTTCGAGCAGGTGAAAGGAAGAAAGATTTTGCTTGTCGACGATATTTTTACGACGGGCGCAACCGCAAACGAGTGCGCAAATACTCTTCTCAAAGCGAAGGCAAGAGAAGTGAGCGTGCTTACGGCGGCGGTTACGCGGCTGAAAATACCCGTCGAATGACAATGAATGATTGATATATACGAATTGTTTTGATATAATTTGTATATTTGATATAATTTGTATAAACGACCGCGTATGTGTGCCTATGTGCGCGTGCGATACGCAAGCAACGGTTAGTGATCGTTGCTACGATAACGAACTTGTTTAGGTGCAAACTTGCGTTTGCGCACAATAAATAGAAAGGTGAAATATGGCACTTTTTAACGAAAACAAATTTAAGGTCAGAAAACTCGACAAAATCGCCGACAAAATCGAAGCTCTCGCTCCGAAGTACTCGGCTATGGACGACGATACGCTTGCATCGCAAACCGACGTTTTGAAAAAACGCCTTGAAAACGGCGAAACGCTCGATCATATTCTTCCCGACGCTTACGCAGTCGTGAGAGAGGCGGGCGAAAGAGTGCTCGGCATGCGCCACTTCCACGTTCAACTTATAGGCGGTATCGCGCTTCATCAAGGCCGTATCGCAGAGATGGGCACCGGTGAGGGCAAGACGCTTGTGGCGACGCTCCCGGCATATCTCAACGCACTTACGGGCAAGGGCGTACACGTTGTCACCGTCAACGATTATCTTGCAACGCGCGACGCTGCGTGGATGGGAAAACTATACAGATTTTTGGGACTTACCGTCGGCGTCGTAGTGCCGCAAATGAGCACCGAGGATAAGAGAAAGGCGTATCAAAGCGACATAACCTATTGCACCAACAACGAACTCGGCTTCGACTTTTTGCGCGACAATATGGTTGTGAGAAAGGCGGACAAAGTGCAACGCGAACTCAATTACGCAATCATCGACGAGGTGGACTCTATTCTTATCGACGAGGCGAGAACTCCGCTCATTATTTCGGGCAGAGGAGGAAAGTCCAGCGAACTTTATAAGAGTGCGGACAACTTTGCTCGTCAATGCAGAGAGGGTGAGGATTTCACGATCGAGGAAAAAGAAAAGACTATCATGCTCACCGATCAGGGTATCGAAAAGGCTGAAAGATTTTTCCACGTAACAAACCTCACCGATCTTGAAAACACCGATCTTTATCACCACATACAAGCGGCTTTGAAAGCGCATTTCATTATGAAGCGCGACAAGGACTATATCGTCAGCGACGGCGAAGTGCTTATCGTTGACGAATTTACCGGTCGTATCATGATAGGTCGCCGCTACAACGAGGGCTTGCATCAGGCAATCGAGGCGAAAGAACACGTTCAAATCCGCAGCGAAAACAAAACGCTTGCAACGATCACTTTCCAAAACTTTTTCCGTATGTACAAGAAACTTGCCGGTATGACTGGTACGGCAAAGACCGAAGAGGACGAATTCGAGGGCATATACGCGCTCGACGTCGTTACCATTCCTCCGAACAAACCGTCAAGACGTGTTGACGAACACGACCAGATTTACACCAAAGTCGGCGGAAAACTCACTGCAATAGTGCAAGACATCATCGATCATCACGCAACGGGGCAACCTATCCTCGTCGGTACGATAAGCGTTGAAAAGAGCGAACAGTTGAGCGATATTTTGAAGCGTAAAGGTATTCCCCACAACGTTTTGAACGCAAAGTTCCACAAGCAAGAATCCGAAATCATCGCGCAAGCGGGCAGGCTCAACTCCGTCACGATCGCAACCAACATGGCAGGTCGCGGTACGGACATTATGCTCGGTGGCAATGCGGACTTCCAAACCAAGCAACGCATGGAAAAGGACGGTTATCCGCTCGACGTCATAGAAATGGCGTCCTCACCGCACGCAAGTTCGGATCCTGCGATCATTGCGGCAAAAGAGGTGTACAAACATCACTACGACGCTTTTAAGGCGATTTGCGACGAGGAAAAAGAAAAGGTTATCGCACTCGGCGGTTTGCGCATCATCGGCACGGAACGCCACGAAAGCAGGCGTATCGACAACCAGCTGAGAGGCCGTAGCGGACGTCAGGGCGACCCGGGCAGCACGGTGTTCTACATTTCGATGGAGGACGACATCGCGCGTATTTTCGGCGGCGACAGAATGAAAGCCATTGCCGAAACAATGCACCTTGGCGACGACGTACCCATTTCAAACGGCATCATAACAAAGCAAATAGAAAAGGCGCAAAGACTTGTCGAGGGCAGAAACTACTCTATAAGAAAGCAAGTTTTGAGCTACGACGACGTTATGAACGCGCAACGCGAAATCATCTACAAAGAGAGAGGCAAAGTGCTTGACGGCATGGACGTGCATGAGCAAATTCTCGATATGATAGACGATCTTGCAGAAGAAATCATCGGATACTATGCCGATTATAAGACCGATTATCAAACGTGGGATTACGCAGCGTTCAATCAATCTCTCGAACAAAAGATGCTTCCGCAAGGCACGAATATTATGACTCCCGAACTTTGCTCGTGCTTTGACGTGTACAAGCTCAAAGACGCTGTTCTGAAAGTCGCGCTCAAAGACTACAACGACAAAATCGAGAGAGTCAAAACGGACGGATTCGATTTCGGCGAGCTTGAAAGAGTGGTGCTCTTAAAGACGGTTGACTCGAAGTGGATGGATCATATCGACGCTATGGACGCATTGAGAAGGGGCATCGGGCTTCGCGGATACGGACAACGAGACCCCGTCATCGCATACCGCCAGGAAGGCTGGGATATGTTTGAAGATATGGTGTCGAGAATACACTCCGAAACCGCATCGATTCTCCTCAAAATTCACGTGGAGAAGAGAGAGGACGGCACCACTTCGTCCGTAAGACAAAACATCGCGGCAACGCAAAAGAGCGTGCGTTCGGACAAAAAAGTGGGCAGAAACGACCCGTGTCCGTGCGGCAGCGGATTGAAATATAAGAATTGCTGCGGAAAGAACAAATAACGCAATCGATGTTTTATCGAGCAATTTCGCACAAATAAACGTCGTATCGCGCAGATACGGTGACGCTATAACAGGAAATATAAATATGCTGGACTACAACGAACCGAGAAATCAACTTAAAGAAATGCGCACGGAAACGGTGCGTGCCTATGAGAGTATCAACCCATCGAAAATCAAAGATAGAATAAAGGAACTCGAAACCGTACAAAACGCGGACGGATTTTGGGATGATCCCGAAAACGCAAAAAAAGTGTCCAAGGAGATAAGCCAGCTCCAAAGCAAAATCGAGAAGTTCGAAAAGATGATTGCGCGTATCGACGACGCTCTCGACACTATCGACATCGTCGAACTCGAAGGGGACGAATCCGAGGACGAGAAGATTCTCACCACGGTGCACGATTTGTCCGAGGCAGTGGAGAGCTTGTCGCTTGCAACGCTGCTCAGCGGCAAATACGACTCCCTCAACGCAATCCTTACACTCCACGCCGGAGCAGGCGGCACGGAAGCGCAAGACTGGTGCAGTATGCTTTACAGAATGTACACTCGCTATTGCGAGCGCACGGGATGGACTTGCACCGAACTCGACTATCTCGCAGGCGACGAAGCGGGCATAAAATCCGTGACTTTCAGAGTGGAAGGCGACAATGCGTACGGCTATCTCAAAGCGGAAAAGGGCGTGCATAGACTTGTTCGTATCTCGCCTTTCGACGCAAACGCAAGACGACATACGTCGTTTGCGTCCCTCGAGGTTATGCCAGAAATCATCGATACGTCAGAAATCGAAATTCGCCCCGAAGACTTGAAGGTGGACACATATCGTTCCTCGGGTGCAGGCGGACAACACGTCAACAAAACCGAGTCTGCAATCCGCATTACGCATATCCCGACGGGCATAATCGTTGCGTGTCAAAATGAAAGAAGTCAAATTCAAAACCGCGAAGTCGCAATGCAAATGCTCCGTTCCAAACTCATCGAAAAGCGCGAGCGCGAGCGTGAAGAAGAGGCTGCGCAAATCAGCGGACAGCTCAAAAAAATCGAGTGGGGAAGCCAAATTCGCAGCTATGTTTTTTGCCCGTACACAATGGTCAAAGACCATCGCACCAACTACGAAACAGGCAACGTACAAGCGGTTATGGACGGCGATTTGGACGGATTTATCAACGAATACCTGAAACTTTCGTCCATCCAAAAATAAGCGATATAAACGACGTTTTGACGGCATACTTTGTGTGCCGTCGCTCTTTGCAAAGAGTTTTGGCTAATATGCAAATCTTTGCAAAAGCGGTATTCTAACCGCATAAAATTGATTGCAAAACAATATGAACAGTTTGCAGAATAAGCAAAATTTGACAGTGCTTGCCATAGAATCGAGCTGTGACGAAACCGCTTGTGCGATCGTTCGCGACGGCAGAGAAGTCGTATCGAACGTCGTTGCGACGCAAATCGAAATTCACCGTAGATTCGGCGGCGTAGTTCCCGAAATCGCAAGCAGAAATCACACTTTGGCAATAGAGAACGTCGTCAAAGAAGCCCTCGAACAAGCAAATATGACGAAGGACGATATAGACGCCGTTGCGGTCACCTACGGCGCGGGACTTTTGGGTGCGCTTTTAGTGGGGGTAAACTTTGCAAAAGGACTTGCTTATGCGTGGAATAAGCCGTTGTTTGCCGTGTCGCACGTCAAAGGCCATATTGCCGCAAACTACATAGACAGCGACCTGAAACCGCCGTATCTTTGCTTGCTTGCAAGCGGCGGACATACCGCAATCGTGAAAGTCGAAGATTACGAGCATATCGAGCTTATCGCGCAAAGCCGCGACGACGCTTGCGGAGAGGCGTTCGACAAGGTCGCAAGAGTGCTCGGATTGCCCTATCCCGGCGGTCCGGAAATTCAAAAACTGGCGCGCGAAGGGAAACCCGTTTACAACATGCCAGAACCCAAATCGAGTGGGTTAGATGACCTGTATTTCAGTTATAGCGGGCTCAAAACGTTTGTCATAAATTTGGTTCATAATCTCGAACAAAAAGGCGAGGAAATTCCGCGCGCGGATATTGCCGCAAGTTTTCAAAAATGCGCCGTTTCGCAGCTTGTGGACACTCTTGAAAAAGTTATAGAAGCAACGGGCATAAAGGACGTTGCGGTGGCAGGCGGCGTCAGTGCTAACGAGGAACTTCGCCGTCGTTTCGACGAACTTGCAAAAAAAGGTTGCAACGTGCATTATCCCAAACTCAAATATTGCACGGATAACGCGGCAATGATAGGCTCTTGTGCGTGCTTTATGATAAAGAGCGGCGCAGACGAATCCGATTTATCGCTTGACGCAAAGGCGACGGTTGCTCTGAAATGACCTAACGGTCGTGCCGAAACGACCGATTTTATTGATATATTAGTGCTTTAACAAAATTTTTGTACAACATCTTGTATTATTTATATTA
>ULQF01077006.1_pt1 | contig 39819 bp, 37 predicted proteins | sample 1954211 | NCBI WGS metagenome assembly ULQF01 (sample SAMEA4835648, study PRJEB28245) | human gut metagenome | biome: gut microbiome; material: fecal sample | place: Denmark | collected 2008 | reverse complement strand
AAAGGAGAGAAAAATGACAAACAGGCAGGAACAAGGCGCACGTAGTGCTTCCTTATGCACGGAACAACAAGCGGTGAACTTTCCGCCCACCCCGCGGATGTGCGCGATCCGGCGTCCGGGTGTGCAAAACTTATTGTGTAATTGTACATATAATGAATATTTGTTATAAAACATCAGTTTTAAGTTTAAATAGGAAAAAATCACCATGTACAGGTTAGTCGGAATTTTGTTTTTGCTGCTTTTTTGTTTTGTGCCGGTTGCCGGAGCAGAAGAGGGAGAAGAAAGTAAAACAATCAATATCTTTACGCCGGAAGGCAGGGAAAACCTTTGGGAAAAAACAAAATATAATGTTTCCGAAACATGGAATTCTGATAGTTACGATGCCTATTTGCCTTTTTATGCCTGGCATAACCGCTTGTTTTATGATAAGGAGCATCTGGATAAATATAACGAAGAAGCCTGGGGCTTTGGTGTCGGCAAATCACGCTATGATGATGACGGCGACTGGCATGCTTTGTATGCCATGGTTTTCAAAGATTCTAATTTCCATACGGAAACCATGTTCGGCTATGCCTTTCAAAAAAACTGGTTTGTGAACTGTAATCCTGATTTCAGAGTAGGTGCAGGTTTTACCGTTGGTTTGACACAGCGTCATGAATATAATTATATTCCCGTTCCGCTGCCGTTGCCGATGGCCGGCATTGAATACGGGCGTTTGGCGCTGCAGGCCGCATATGTTCCGGGAATAAAAAATGATGGAAACGTCCTCTTTACCTGGTTCCGTATCCGCATGAACTGATTTAATCTAAAATTCTTCTTGCTAAAACTCAAAAATTATCATAAGTTACCCGCACAAAGTAACTATTATGTTTAATTTATATTATTTTTCATATTATGGAGAAAGAATTAATTGATTTAGCAAGAGAAATTTACAATGGAATGAAAGTTGAAAACAAATGCTTTATCGTTCCGGGATTGTATTATTTCAGCCGTCTTGGCTGGATTGCGCATGATGAAAGCCCAGAGAGCGAAAAAATCGCCCAAAGGGTTTGCCAGTTTAAAAAAATGACACATGAAAGCTACAACCTCAACCTCTGCGGCGAGCCACTTCCCGAAACGGAAATCCCTGATTTTCTGGCTTTGGTTAACAGCAGTTATAATCTGCGCGGGCAGGGGATGTTTGTCGCTTCGCTTCCTGTTTATGAACAGCTGATGCAAAATCCGTATAACAAGTGTTCTAAAATGGGATGTCTTCTGCCGGGTTTTGCCGATGATGTTTTGCAGCATGTTTTTACCCATGACAATGATTCCTTTTATCTGAAAGGCGGCAAAGAAAATGTTTTTGCCCGTTGCCGAATGCCTGAGGCAGAGGGAATTATGCTTTACGGAAACGATGTCTTGTCAGTTGTTTATGCAGCCTATGCTTATGGCATGCATTATATTGATTACGGTCATTACCCCAAATTGACGCTTATTATCCCTAATCGTGAAATCTCTCGGGAGGTTGCCGCTTTTCTGCGGAATCTGAACATTGATTATCAGATCTATGACGAACAGATGCGTCAGAGCATTTTGTGTGAGATTATCACGAAAAAACAGCTGTTGATTCTGCCGCCGGAGCGTATTGTTTCCGCCTGGAAATTTAGCTATAAAAATTTGTCCTATTATATGCCGGATAGCGATTTTGACGAAATCTGCGCTGCGCCTTATACAGACAAACGGGAAATGTTTTCGCTGATTGACGGATATGTTGCCGAATTTGAAACGCGTCATGCTGCTCGCAAAAAATATCGTCCGGATTTTCCTTTCTTAACGTTGGAAATGGCGCAAAAGTGGAGAATGCTTTACCGGCCGGAAGATTTTGATGCAGAAAAAGCCGATACTGACAAAGTTTCTGTATTTTTACAGAAACACGAAGGAAAAATCAAAGATTTGCTGATTATTTGCCGCAACCTGTAATTTTGCTGAATTGAAGACCCCGACAGATTTCTCTGTCGGGCTTTTTTTGTTTGTTGAATTTTTTTTCACATTTTATTATTTTATTAGAGAGGTGTTCAGAGGCAATAATTATGTTACTATTGCAGGGGAATTTGTTGCCATTTCCTGAAAATGTGCTAAAACTGTAAACATTAAGACCAACAAACGAAAGGAATGTTTATGGAACAGCGTACAATCAAAATCGGCGGTTTTGAAATCGGCAACAAGCTCCCGTTTGCCTTGCTTGCCGGCCCCTGCCAGATAGAAAGCCGCCAGCATGCGGTAGACATGGCCGGTTGGATGGTCGAAATTACCAGAGAACTCGGCATAAACTACATTTTCAAGGCTTCATTCGACAAAGCCAACCGCACCTCAATCAATACTGCCCGCGGCGTAGGACTTGAAGAAGGAATGAGAACTTTTGACGAAATTAAAAAGCTCTACAACAACATTCCGATTGTCACCGATATTCACGAAAAAGAACAATGCGAAATCGTCGCACCGCACGTTGATATGCTGCAAATTCCGGCTTTTTTGTGCCGACAGACGGATTTGGTTGTCGCTGCGGCCAAAACCGGCAAAGTAATCAATATCAAAAAAGGCCAGTTCCTTGCGCCTTGGGATATGAAAAACATTGTTAAAAAAGCCGAAGATTCCGGAAATATGAACGTTTGTGTCACCGAACGCGGTGCCAGCTTCGGCTATAATACGCTGGTAACGGACTTCCGCGGCCTGCCGCGCATGGCTAAGGATACCGGCTGCCCGGTAATCTTTGACGCCACGCATTCTGTTCAGCAGCCGGGCGGACAAGGCGGAACATCCGGCGGGCAGGGCGAATATGCGCCGGTCTTGGCACGCGCCGCCGTTGCTGTCGGTGTTGCCGCAGTATTTATCGAAACGCATGACCACCCCGAAAAGGCTTTGTCCGACGGTCCGAATATGATTCCGCTGAAAGACATGAAACGCGTTTTGGGCGAACTGCAGGCCTATGACCGCATCACCAAAAGTATGATACATGATTATTAATAACGCCTGATGCAGTTTTCTGACGAAGGATATATAATCAATATTCGCCGGCACGGTGAGAGTTCGGTTATTCTCACCGTGTTGACGCGTCATAACGGCAAAATCACAGGCTATGTCAAAAATGCCATAACCCGTAAAAATCTTGGGGTTTATCAATTGGGTAACAGTGTAAGCTTAAACGCTTACGCCCGTCTTGAAGAGAATATGTACAGCTTTCATGTCGACCTGTTGGCACCGCATGCCGTTAATTTTATGAACAGCCCGGCAAAGCTTGCCGCCTTATCTTCCCTCTGCGAATTGTGCAATGACTGTCTGGCGGAAAAAGACAGCATTGAAGACTTTTTCAAAAAAATAGAAAACTTTTTTAATCTGATACATGAAGATAATTGGTTAGTATACTATTCTTATTTTGAATATTTCCTTTTGGAATATCTCGGTATCGGGCTTGATTTAAGTGAGTGCGCTGCTACCGGCAGCCGGGAAAACCTGAAATATGTTTCGCCAAAAACCGGCAAGGCTGTCTGTGCCGCGGCCGGAGAACCTTATAAAGACCGGCTTTATGCCTTTCCGCAGTATATTGTGGATAAAAATTACCATCCGCAACAGCGGGAAGTCTTGGAGCTGCTTAAGATGACCGAGTTTTTCCTGAATAAAAATTTTTTTCAATTACATGGCTTGAAATTCCCGGAAAACCGTGCTAATTTGCGGGATAAACTAATCAAAGCTTAACCTCTGGCGGAAGAAAATATGTCTGAAGAAAATACCGTAGAAAATGATGAAAAAATCAAAGACGTTCACCTGGCTGAAGAACTGAGCACAAGATACCTGTCTTATGCCATGTCGACAATCGTGTCGCGCTCTCTGCCTGATGTCCGCGACGGTTTGAAGCCTGTTCATCGCCGCCTGCTGTTCGCCATGCGCCAGCTGCATCTTGACCCGAAATCGGGATATAAAAAATGCGCCCGTGTTGTCGGTGACGTCATCGGTAAATATCACCCCCACGGCGACAGTGCCGTTTATGGCGCTATGGTGCGCCTGGCGCAGGATTTCTCGGTGCGTTACCCGCTGGTCGACGGGCAGGGAAACTTTGGTAATATCGACGGTGACGGTGCCGCCGCCATGCGTTATACCGAAGCGCGCCTGACCGAATTTGCCATGGCCCTGATGGAAGGACTGAACGAAAATGCCGTTGATTTCCGCGAAACTTATGACGGAGAAGAAGATGAGCCCGTTGTCATGCCGTCAATGGTGCCAAATTTGCTCTGCAACGGCTCTGCCGGTATTGCCGTCGGTATGGCGACCAATATTCCGCCGCACAATCTGAGCGAAGTCTGCGACGCATTGCTGTATTTGATTGATAATCCCGATTGTGAAATTGAACCGCTTGTCCACCGCCTCAAGGGGCCGGATTTTCCGACCGGCGGCGTTGTTATCGACAAATTTGAAAGCATTCTGAATACCTATAAAGACGGTCGCGGCGTATTCCGTATCCGCGCCAAATGGGAAAAAGAAGATTTAGGCCACGGACAATACCAGATTGTTGTTAAGGAAATACCGTATCAGGTTGTAAAATCTAAATTAATTGAAAAAATTGCCGAACTTTTGTTCAATAAGAAAATTCCGCTTCTGGCAGATGTCCGCGATGAATCCAGTCATGACGTCCGCATTGTCCTTGAGCCGAAAAACCGTACGGTTGACGCTAATTTGCTGATGGAACATCTGTTTAAGCAGACAGAGTTAGAGTCACGCTTTAATATGAACATGAATGTCCTTGATTCTGAAGGCGTTCCTCATGTCTTGGATATCAAACAGGTACTGAAAGAATTTTTGAACCACCGCCACATCGTTTTACAGCGTCGCGCACAGTACCGTCTGGATAAGATTAACGCCCGTTTGGAAATTCTTTCCGGCTATCTGATTGCTTATCTTAATTTAGATGAAATTATCCGTATTATCAGGGAAGAAGACGAGCCCAAGGCCGTTATGATGAAAGAATTTAAGCTGACCGACAATCAGGCCGAAGCTATTCTGAACATGAAGCTGCGTTCGCTGCGCAAGCTTGAAGAAACCGAGATAAAACAAGAGTTTGACGACTTAAGTTCGGAAAAAGGCGAGCTTGAGGCGCTGCTCGGTGACGAAGCGAAGAGATGGGAAGCGTTGGGTAATGAAATTAAACTGGTGAAAGACAAGTTCGGCAAAAAAACTGCGCTTGGCCGCCGTCGGACCGAATTTGCCGAAGCGCCGGCAGATATTGAAATGCCGCTGGAGGTCTTGATTGAGAAAGAGCCGATAACCATAATCCTTTCGCAAAAAGGCTGGATACGCTGCCTCAAAGGCCATGTCGACCTTAATGAGGACTTTAAGTTTAAGGATGACGACGCGCTGCAAACGGCAATCCATGCCCAGACGACGGATAAAATAATTATTTTTGACACAGCCGGAAAATTTTATACTTTCCCTGCCAATGACATTCCGAGCGGCCGCGGTTTCGGCCAGCCGCTGCGCCTAATGATTGACTTGGGCATTGCCGATTCTGTTTGTACGCTGTTTGCCTTTGAAGCCGGTGCAAAATATGTGATTGCTTCCAATACCGGGCGCGGTTTTATTGTTGACGAAAACCATATCATTGCACAAACCCGCAATGGCCGCAAGATTATGAATCTGGCGGAAGGGGAGGTTGCTGCATTCTGCCGTAAAGTCACCGGCGATACGATTGCCACAATCGGTGAAAACCGCAAACTTCTGGTCTTCAAAATTGAAGAAATTCCCAGCATGGCGCGCGGCCGCGGTGTAACGTTGCAGAAATATAAAGAGGGCAATATGTCCGATATGCAGATTTTCAATGCAGCGGATGGCTTTATCTATAACCGCGCCGGCGGCACCAAAACGGAAACGGAACTGTTAACCTGGTTCGGACATCGCGCGCAAATCGGCAAATTGGCGCCGTTCGGCTTCCCAAAGAGCAACAAGTTTTTGAAAGACTGAACGCATGGCGGAAGTATTGTTTGAATTTGTCAGACAGGGAAATTTTGTGAAAGTGACGGCGATTGAAAGCGAAACCCGTATTGAGGCCAGCGTTATTGTTCCGGTGTCTTTGTCACAACAGCAAATGCAAATCCAGGCACTGCAAAAACTGAAATATGTTTTGCAAAAACAAGCCGAAGAATAACTGGATAATCGCCTGGAAAAGCTTTTTTCTTGACTTTTGTCCAAAACGGTATAAGACTGTAAAAACAACAATATTATTAATATAAAATATTATAATTATGAGTGAAGTTATAAAAGATGCGCCATGTCTTTGTAAAGACGATGACATGGAACGGATGCAGCCGAAAAGAAACTTTTTTCAAAAGATATTGTACAATAGGCTTCGAAAGAGTAATCGCAGTTATCTGTATCCGGTGTTGTATTCCGACGGAATAATAAGTAATGCTATATGTGATAGGATAGGTCGAAAGCCTTTGGGGATTATCTTTGAAAATCACCTGATAACACTGCGAGATTCTTCTAAAAGAATGAAATGGGATGAAGCAATGGATTATTGTAGGAATACTAAAGTTTTTGGGCAGTCGTGCGAAGCCGGAACAATAGAATTCTGGAAAAAGTGTATTGGCAAGAAAAAAAGCAAAGCTATCAATAAAATGCTGGCGTCGTTGGGCGGAAAAAGTATTAAGCCGGAGAGACATTGGTCGTCATCCAAGTGCTCTTCTTACGGCGCGTGGTACTTCTGGACGGCTAATGGAAATGGTTATGACAGCGTCGATTGGAACTTTAAGGATAGACACATCATCGTTCGTCCGGTACTTGATTTTAGCAAATTACCTTCGGAAGTTATTGCCAGATTTGTTTGGTTAGCTTAAATGCATCTTATTAAAAGGCAAAAGCTCTGAGTTTTTACTCAGAGCTTTTTTTTGCATAGTTAATTACACCTCACTCCCCCTGAGGTAGGGGAGGTTAGGTGGGGTGTGAACCTTTTTCCCGGCAGGCACAAGGCGCACGCAGTGCCTCTTTATGCACTGGACAACCAACAGCTAACTTGCCGCGACCTGTCGTACAGGTTGTTAATAATTTGTTAAAATTTTTCTATTTCTAAAAAAATGCGTTAAACTAGGGCGTAAATTAAGATTCAAATTTGGGGAAATTTGAAGACAATAGGGGAAATATATTTATGTCACAACAAGTTAATGACGACATTCTTAATAAACGTGTCTATGGGGAAGATATCGATTCTCAAAGCACATGGCTGACAAAAAACCTGTATAAACTGATGATTTGGATAAGCATCATCTGGTTTGCCGTGGTACTGATTTATATTACGCAATTTTTCGGCTGGTCTAACCTGTTTTTAATGATGCCGGACGAGTTCGGCGGTTTTATGGCCGGAATCACGCTGCCTTTGGCGATTATCTGGGTGGTTATGGCTTATATTGACCGCGGCACCAGCTTTAAGAATGAAGCGCGTTTCCTCCGCGCTTATATGAATCAGCTGGTTTATCCGGAAGACGGCGGCGCGCAGACGGCAAAAGCCATGGCCGACGCCATCCGTTCACAGGTGGTCGAATTGCAGGAAGCTACCCGTCAGGCGACAGAGCAAACAGAGAAAATTCGTGATGAACTCGGCGGCCGGGTTGAAGATTTTTCCAAAATCGTTTCCGTACTTGATAATTATTCTTCGCGGACAGTGGGTGAACTGGCTCGGACAGTTAAGGAACTGGCCGGAAATTTAGATTCTATCAATGAGCGGACATTAAATTCAACCGAAAATTTCCGCGCCTGCGTTACCAATCTGTCCTCTTCTTATGCCGAATTGCAAAAAGACACCGAAAACCTGCTTGTCAAAATTGCTCCGAAAGTCAACGATGTCCGCGCAACCTCCGTCGTCTTGAAAAGTACGTCGGATGAAACTTACAGCAGTCTGCTGAAAGCCAACGAACTGATTCGCGAGATGTCGGAAAAGTCAGCGGACAATATCAGCCGCGCTTCGGAAATGCTGAATGCGCAGATTGAACAGATTGAACAAAGTACGGCTCGCGCTGTCGACCGCTGTAAGGATATGGGACAGGATTTGGAAAAGAATATTGCCTTGGTTGACGGCGTGATGACCGAACAAAACCGGCACTTGTTGGATAATGTCAAAATTCTGGAACAGGGCGGGGAGGTTGTCCGCCAAAAACTCTCCGAGCATGGTGCCCTTATCAGCGGCGAAGTCGATCGTATTATGACCAAAACGCATGCCATTGAGGAAAGCATAGCCTTACAGGTACGCGAACTGAGCGGCGTTTCTGAGGATGTTTACAGTTCCATGCTCAATGCCGAAAGTAATATTAAAGAACAGGCTGATAAGCTGCAGCGTACTTCCGAAATTGCTGTTGCCAATATCAACACTGTAGCAGGATCATTGGCGCAGGAAGCCTCAACTGTAGCCGAACTGGCTGACAAATCCATTCTCAAAACAACGGAAATGACAGATGATTTGCTGGCTAAGCAGAATACGCTGGATGCCGTTTCGGCTGCTATTGTCAATAATATCAAAAATCTGTCGCAGGAATTGCGGGACAGGGCGGAGCAGGTTAAACTTGAAACGACGACGGCTGTTGAACAGTTTAACGCCGTTTCTGCTGCCATGAAGAAAAATGCCGACAATCTGTCGGAAGCGTCTTCCGTTGTCGTTGCTCAAAGCAAAGTCAGTGAAGCCGCTCTAGCGCAGCAGCAGCGCCATATCAGCGGTTCAGTCAGCCATATTGAGGAAATCAAGGGTGAATTGAAACGCGAAATGGACGAACTGATGCGCGCCGCCTCCCTGATGAATGAGAATGCGCTGGGAGCGGTCAGTGGTTTGAAAGAGCAGATGGAACAGGCACTGGCAGCGTCGGAATCAGTGGTTGAGCGCACCCGTTCCCTGAATTCAGAGCTTTATAATCAAAGTGAAAACTTTGTTAAGTCAACGGATAATACTGTTGAAAAAATTGTCGGGCTGAATACGCTGCTGGATAAAAACTGCCAGCGTCTGGACAGTTTCTCTCATGATATTGAAGTCAGAACCTCAAATATTATGAGCGCGGTAAACAAACAGGTTGACTTGATTGACCGCTCGACGGCAAGCAGCGAAAAAACACATAATGAGATTTTGAACAAATTCAGCCAGCAGAGCCAGATGTTTAACACGGTTGCCGAAGAAACGGTCAACTTTGTTTCCGATGTCGTCAAAGCCTTGGATGAAAAGGCCGAAACCGTCAGTATGCTGTTCAAACATCAGGAAAATGAGTTCTTTAATATCTGTGACCGCATTTCCGAAAATACCAACACCATCGGCGGTTCGCTCAAAAAACAGGTCGCCGTTATTGAACAAAGCGCCGACAGGGTCTTCTCCCGCTTAGCAATGTTGGAGGAAGACGCCAACAAACGCTCGCAGGCAATCAGCGACAATACCGACAAGTCAATCGAAAAGCTGGCTTTGCTTAATCAGGCTGTTGGCGAGCAGAATAAGGAAATTTCCGAATATATTGAGGGAATTAACGACAAACTCGGCACTGTTTCCGATAATTTTAACAGTCATATTACCGGCCTCAACAATGCGATGGACGGTATCAGACATGGCGCTGATGAGGTTGTTGCCGCTATTGTCAACAACTGTAGTCAGCTCAATGAAGCAAACGACAACCTGTCAACAAGAGGACAGAGCATTTCCGGTGTAATGGAAAGCCATGTCAAAAATCTTGATGCCGCTTTGGTTAAGACTAAAACGCAAGCTGAGATGATAAATGAAACGCTGGCCGGACAGATTGAAAGTCTGAGTGATATTGTCAATGTCGTGTCAACGCAGACCCGTCTGGGCGAGGCATCTTTGGCACAGCAGTATAAATATCTCTCTGATGCCTCTTCGGATATTGCCAAACGCATGACCGAAATCAATGAACAGTTTAAGGGAAATGCTGATCTTGTTTCCGATAATGCCAATAAACTGTCTTATGAATTTGATGTTATCGGCGACAAGTTGATAAAACTCAGCGAAGAAGTCACCAAGAGTTCCAAAAACTCGGTCAAAAATCTGGAGCAAGTCGGAATGTCCCTCAGTCAGGCTTCTGATGACCTTAATGCTGTCATTGCTTCTTCCGGACAGAAAATCAACGGAATTATCAATGATTACCAAAAGAATGTCGCCGGGTTTAATACCGTGACGGCGGAAGCCAGCTCCGGCGTGGTTGAGATTAATAACCTCATTGCCCAGCAAAGCGACAAAATGCTGCAGTTGTCTGACGGCACCAAGGAACTGGTTGCGTATTTCAATACGGTTTTAAACGATACGTCAATCCAGCTTTCAGACCGCGCCAACCATGCCTATGACAAGGTAAAGGGATTGGGCGAAAGCCTGAAAAAGCTGAGTATCCAGCTTGAAGACACGACCAAGCAAAGTTCCCACAATATGGAAGACGCCGGCAACAAGCTTCGCGCCTCTTTGAGCGAAGCCGCTGCCAATGCCGAGCGTATCTCTAATGATATCCGTACGTCGGGAGATGTCTTCCTGAAACAGACAAATGTTTTGACCGCCGCCAGCACGGATACGATTGACAAGGTCAATACCGCTATCAGCGGGCTGCTTGACGTCACGCATAACTTTACCTCGCGCGGTGACGACATTTTGCAAAAGGCCAACGGCTTTAACTCGTTGTTCAAAAAACAGCTTGAAACGCTGATTGACACCTCCACCAAAGCTGATATCAAAATCAAGGATTTGAATAAGGCTTATGAAGGCATCCGGGTTGACGTCTTCCTGCGTAATGCTTCGTACATTCTGGAAAAACTGGAAGCCGCCGCTGTCGACATCAGCCGCATTTTCAGCCCCGAAGTGGAAGAGGATTTGTGGAAGAAGTATTATAACGGCGATACGGCCGTCTTTGTCCGCCACCTTGCCAAATCCCTGAGCCGCAGCCAAATTATCGCCGTGAAAAACGAGTTTGAGAAAAACCTCGAATTCCGCGATATCGTCACTCGTTACCTGTCTGATTTTGAAAGCCTGGTTAACAAAGCGCGTGACAGTGAAAACTCGGGTATGTTGCTGTCGGTTATCTCCGGTGCAGATGTCGGCAAGCTTTACTACGTCCTAGCAAAATCGCTTGACCGGATTAACTAAGGGCAGGGGCTTGATAAATGGCATTGTCTTCCGCGCATAACCGGATGAACCTCAACGGGCTGCTGTCTGACATTTCCTCCTATGCCGCCAAAATTAAAAACGGCAGGGGAGAGAAAACGGCGTCGCCTGCAGAGGAAAAATATTCCGGGCAGTTACCTCTGTATGAGCCTGAGGGAAAAGCGGCGCGTCTGGACAGCGGCTTGGCTTTTACCGCCCAGCAGCTTGCTTCTTCGGCTGAATATTACAAGTTCACCCGTCCGGAACGTTCTTATGCGCTGAACAGCTATAACACGGCCTTTAATGCAGACAAACCTGCAAAAATCCGTTTGGATTTTATGCACGAATATAATCGCAATTTTGACTTTAAGATATAAACGATGAAAATTTTAGATTTTGACTGCAACGTATTTATGGCGCCGATGGCCGGCATAACCGATAAGCCGCTGCGCCGCCTGACAGCCTCGCTCGGGCCGGGAACGATTGTTTCCGAAATGGTTGCCGTCAATGCCATCCAGCGCAAAAATCCTAAAACATACCGTATTGCCGATGTCCGCGATGAGCCTTATCCTGTTGTAGTACAGCTTGTCGGCGGCGACCCCGTTCTTTTTGGAGAAGCCGTGCGCCTGGCAGAGGAATTGGGCGCCCGCTCCATAGATATCAACATGGGCTGCCCGGTGAAAAAAATTGTAAATAATAAGTCAGGCTCATATTTAATGAAAGACTTGAAGTTGGCTTCGGAAATAATTGAAACTGCGGTAAAATCAACAAAACTTAAAGTCAGCGTAAAGTTTCGCAAAGGCTGGGATATGAACAGCGTCAACGCGGTGGAATTTGCAAGGATGTGTGAAGACAGCGGAGCTGCTTATCTGACGGTGCATGGCCGGACGCGCAGTGCTTTTTATTCGGGAGAAGCCGATTGGGACATTATTTGCCGTGTCAAGCAGACTGTAAAAATTCCGGTTATCGGCAACGGCGATATTGCCACCCCCTATGATGCCGAACGGATGATAAAAGAAACCGGTGTTGACGGCGTTATGATTGGCCGTGCCTGTCTCGGCAATCCCTGGTTGATAAGCCAAACTCACCGTTATCTGAACGAGGGTGTTGAGCCTCAGCCTATTCCCATCAGCGAAATCAAGGCCTTTCTGCTGAAGCACATTCAGGAGTTGTCCTCTTATTACGGACAGGACATGGGGCTGGCTATTTCCCGCAAGTTTGTCTGCTGGTATTGCAAAAATCTGCGCGACGCCAAACGTTTTCGGGAAATATATACCAAACTCAACGATTATGATGCGGCCATGAAAGCCATTGATGAATATTTTGACAGTTTTGCAGGTGAAGAACGATGAGAATAATTGTTTGCGGAGCAGGGCGTATCGGAAAGAGTATCGTCAGCTATTTGAGCCAGGGAAACAACGATATTGTCGTGATTGACAATGATCAGCGCCGCCTGGATGAAATCTCCAAGGAATGGGATGTTATGCCCATCTTAGGCCCGGCTTCCCACCCGGAAATCCTTGAAAAGGCTGGTGCCATGAATGCTGATTTGATTCTGGCGCTGACTAATGTTGATGAAGTCAATCTGATTGCCTGCCAGGTGGCTGATTATCTGTTCCATGTCCGCAAAAAAATTGCCCGTATCGATTCTAAGGACTTTATGGATCCGTTGTGGTGCGAACTCTTTAACGAACGCAATATTCCCATTGACTTGATGATTTCCCCGGACATTGAAATAGCCAAAGCCATTTATTCAATCATCAAAATCCCCGGCACATCGTCGGTTATGCCATTGTATGACAAAAAGCTTTTTCTGCTTTCAATCAGGTGCGTTGATGCCTGTCCGCTGCTCAAAACCCCGCTTGAGCATATTGAAATGGCGGCGCCGGACCTCAAAATTTCCCCGGTCAGCGTTGTCCGTAACGGCAAAAACTTCATCCCCGGCGCGGATTTTACACTGGAAAGCGGTGATGAACTCTATTTCTTGGTTGAAGAAGATAAAATTGACGATGCGATTCACAACTTCGGTATGGATCGTCCGGCCAATGAAAAAATCCTGATTTTCGGCGGCAACCTGATTTCTCAGTTTCTGGCTAAAAAACTAGGCCGCGATGATAGTATTACCAGCTGCAAAATCATTGACGAAGACCAAAACAGCGCCCGCCAGCTGGCTCGAACATTAGACAATGCAACCATTATTTATGGTGAGATGATGAGCGATGTCATTTTGGATGAAGCCGGCGTCGGTGAAGCGGATGTGACGGTTTCTGCCACCTTGAAAGACAAAGACAACCTGCTGGCCTCGCTGATTGCCCGCAAAAACGGCGCCCGTTCAACAATTTCACTGGTCAATTCTCGAGCTTATAATACGCTGGTCAGCAATTTCAGCGACAGTATTATCGTCGACAGCTCTTCCGTAACAGTTTCTGCTATTTTAAAAGAACTGCGCAAAGCCAGAATCAGCAAGGCTTATTCGCTTGGCCGCGGCTTTGGTGAAGTCTGGGAAATAAAAATTGATGAGAATTCCTCAATAATTGATAAAAAAGTCATTGAACTTGATTTGCCGGAAAACAGCAAAATCTGCGCCATCTGCCGTGGGGAAGAAATCATTTATCCGACTTTGTACGATAAGATTTTTGAAGGCGACAGTGTCATCTTGTTCACCAGTTCCAAAGCCGTGCGCAAAGTCGAAAAAATATTTTCATAATAAAAGTCTTTACTATTTGATGTAAACGGCTTACATTACTAACGATTTCTCCCTGTGAGGGAGAAATCGGGCAATAATAAATAAGAAGGATAAGCAAATGTCTCAAAATGTTCAGGAAGATTTCTTAAACGACCTCCGCCAGAATAAAATTTCCGTGACGGTTTTTCTCGTCAACGGTGTCAAATTGCAGGGAATTATCACCTGGTTTGACGATTTTTCGTTGCTATTGCGGAGAGATGGACATACCCAGCTTATTTACAAGCACGCTGTTTCAACAATTATGCCGAGCACAGCCGTTGAAGTCGAGCTTCCGGCCGCCGATTCTAAAGAGTAATCTTTGACAGAGTTCCAGATAAACGAAAAAAAGCAAACCCGCGCCTGTGTCGTTTTTCCTAATGTTTTAAGCAGCAAGGTTCAGCTTTCGCCCGAAGCGCGGCTTGAAGAAGCCGTCGGCTTGGCTTTGGCCATTGATTTGGATGTGGCGCATTCCGAACAGGTCAAACTCCGCGAAATCAAACCGGGCGCTCTTTTCGGGCAAGGATATATTGACCGACTGACAGCCCTGTTTGCGGAAAAAGAACTTGATTTATTGGTGGTTGACGCGTCGCTGACGCCGATACAACAGCGCAATTTGGAAAAGAAGCTGAAAGCCAAAGTTATTGACCGGACGGCGCTGATATTGGAAATCTTCGGCGAAAGGGCGCATACCCGGGAGGGCAAACTCCAGGTCGAACTGGCGCACCTCACTTATCAGCGCAGCCGTTTGGTTCGCAGTTGGACACACCTTGAGCGTCAGCGCGGCGGCGCCGGCTTTCTCGGCGGCCCCGGTGAAACACAGATTGAGCTTGACCGCCGTATTATCGACGACAAAATCGTGCGTATCAAAAAAGAGCTGGAAAAAGTAAAGAAAACCCGCGAGCTGCAACGCGGTTCCCGCCGCAAAATTCCTTATCCGGTCGTTGCTTTGGTCGGTTATACCAATGCCGGAAAATCCTCAGTGTTTAACCGTCTGACCGATGCAAAGGTTTTTGCCAAAGACCTGTTGTTCGCTACGCTTGACCCGACCATGCGCCGCCTCAAGCTGCCTTCCGGCCGCGAAATCATCTTGTCGGATACCGTTGGCTTTATTTCTGACTTGCCGCATGAGCTGATTATGTCTTTTCGCGCCACGCTGGAGGAGGTTCTGGAAGCAGACATTATTGTCCATGTTCGGGATATGGCAAATCCCAATACGCTTTTGCAAAAGAAAGACGTTTTGGCCGTACTGTCCAGCCTGGGCTTGAAAAACATTGAAAATGAAGAAAATTACATCGAACTGCTTAATAAAGTAGATTTATTATCACCGGCGGATAAACACTATATTGAAGAAATTTCTGCCCGTAACGGCAATCTGATTCCGACCTCCGCCCAGACAGGGGAGGGCATGCCGCAGTTCTTGAACAAAATTGAAGAGAAACTGTCCCGCCGGTATTTGACTGAAAAAGTGCGTATTCCGGTTTCTGATGGCAAAACAATCGCCTGGCTCCATCAAAACGCCGAAGTTCTGAAAGAAGAATTTCGCAATGAAACAGCCGTGATGACAATTAAAATCTCTGCGGCTGATTTCTCCCGACTGCAAAGCAAACTTAACACGGCATCTTAAATCTCATTTTCCCAATCGCCAACTATCTACCCGAATGTCATGCCGAACTTGTTTGTCCTCGACAAGCTCGTTCATCACATAAGTCTCTGTCTGCGCTGATGCTTGCCAATCGCCAACTATCGACTCCAGAGTCTAAATCAAGCCCCCAACCAAGTAAAAGAATTTCTCGCTCCGCTCGTCACACCCACCCTAACCCTCCCTACCTTAGGGAGGGAACCGGATAGTACTTGTTTGAGGATAATTTAAAAATAAAAAATCCATATTTTCCGCCCGTCTTTATAGTCTGTTTGTCATTTTTTTCTTAATTCAATAAAATTAATATTTGATTTGTACTTTCATTCCTGTTATAATAACAAAAAAATACAGGAGAATAAACATGAATATGAACTTTAAATCTTTACTCTTAGGGACGAGTCTGTCATTAATTCCGCAATATGCCGCGGCGCAGTGTGCGGAAACAGATTGCCTGAAACTTGGCTACACTAAACTTGAAAAATGCGATAACGGCTTAAAATGTCCGTTCGGTGAATATTGGGCTTGCCCGAAGACTGAAGAAAAGGCGGTTCTCGGCCAGTGTACAGGTTATGCCAAAAACTGTAAAATCGGCGATATCCTTAACAGCGACGGTACTTGTACCACAAATAAAATCAGTGACAAAACACCGATTGGTGTCGTTATATATATCAGCAGTGAAAATTGCGGTTGGGCAATGGCAGATACTCCGATAGCCCAAAATATTGAATGGATAGCAGAAGGAGCTCAAGGTATTGTTGTCGAAGGGACTAAAGATTGGCTGCAAGCAATTAAAAATTATAATGCTTGCTCTAATACACAAAAAATGATTCAAGCAGGTGATAAAAATGCATATCCTGCTGCTTGGACTGCATACGAATATGAGCCAAACGCAGCGCCAACAACGAAGACAAAATGGTGTTTACCGGCTCCTGGCATGCTGAACAGTTTGTATATTAATTTAAATGCGATTAACAATACGCTCTCAAAACTTGGCAGAAAACAATTTGCGGGTGATGATGAACATATTTTATCATCTGTAGAATATTACGTAGGACGTCCATGGGTATTTTGTACACATAATGGCGCTAATCAGGGTGGGATATTCTATAGCAGAAGTGATGGACGAGGGGATAATCAATATGTCCGTCCGGTAATTGAGTTTTAACCTCAACAAAAAAGGAACTGATTTTTTTCAGTTCCTTTTCTTCACCTCTCGGCAGGCACAAGGCGCACGCAGTGCTTCCTTATGCACTATCCCACACAGCGGCAAACTTTCCGCGGCCTGCCGTGCAGGCTAGTAGGAGCGGGCGTAAATAACGTCCATGGTTGCCGGTTTGCCGGTAAGCAGGCAAGTTCCCTCGCTGCCAGATTGGTCAAACGGAATGCAGCGAATGGTTATCTTCATGGCTTTCAACAGTTCTTCGCTGTTAGCGTCGCCGCTCCATTTGCCGCGAACAAAAGCAACCTTGCCTTGCTTGCCGTCTTCAATCCAAGTGTTTGATTCCGCAAAATAAGCGTTAAACTGCTCCGGCGTGGCGATGTCCGTGCGAATATTGTGTTCCAGACGGTCTTTAGCCCGGTTAAACATTGCTTCCTGAATGGCTTCCAAACGCTCGGCAATCGTATTGACAAATTCTGCTGAATCAACAATTTCCTTACCTTCCGGTGTACCAAGCTTGAGACGTTCTTTGAGCATGACTTTGGCTCCGTCTACATCACGCTTGCCGATTTCGCAAATAACCGGCGCGCCTTTGCGCGTCCACTCCCAGAACTTGTCAACGGAAGTCTTGTCGCGTTTGTCTACTTTAATACGGATTTTCTCGCCAAACGGCGTCTGCAACTTAAGAACAGCAACCAACTGGCCGATGTAGTTCATGATGTCTTGCTCATCTTCGGCTTTTTTGACAACCGGAACAATAACGATTTGATATGGTGCGATTTTGGGCGGAACAACCATACCTTCGTCATCGGCGTGTGTCATGATGACGCCGCCGATAAGACGGGTTGATACGCCCCATGACGTTGTGTAAGCATATTCGGATTCATTGTTCTTATTGACAAATGAAATATTGGCCGATTTTGCAAAATTCTGCCCGAGGAAATGCGATGTGCCGGCCTGCAGGGCTTTGCCGTCCTGCATCATGGCTTCAACGCAGTAAGTGTCAACCGCGCCCGGGAATTTTTCATGCTCAGGTTTGCGGCCGACCAAAACCGGCATAGCCAGTGTGTTTTCACAAAGGTCACGATAAGCCTCAAGCATACGCGTGGTTTCTTCTTCGGCTTCTTGCGGTGTTGCATGGGCGGTATGCCCTTCCTGCCATAAAAATTCACGCGTGCGGAGGAAAAGACGCGGCCGCATTTCCCAACGGACGACATTAGCCCACTGGTTAACTAAAACCGGCAAGTCGCGGTAAGATTTAACCCATTTTGAAAAAGAGTCAGCGATAATCGCCTCTGATGTCGGGCGGACAATCAACGGCTCTTCAAGCTTTCCTTCCGGTGCAAGCTTTCCGTCTTTCATCGCCAAACGCGAATGGGTAACAACCGCCATTTCCTTAGCAAAACCATCAACATGCTCAGCTTCTTTCTGGAAAAATGACAAGGGAATAAACAGCGGAAAATAACAGTTTTCATGTTCGGTTTCTTTAATTTTCTCGTCAAAAACGTCACGAATGCGTTCCCAGATGCCGTATCCCCACGGTTTGATAACCATACATCCCGGAGAAGAAGAGTTCTCGGCCATTCCGGCTTCTGTAATGACGTTTTGGTACCATTCAGGATAATTTCCTGCTCTTGAATTTTTCAATCCCATAAGTTTATTCCTTATCAAGTTTAATATCGCAATTAAAATCCCGCAGCCCCGATGCCGCAGGATGCTTTTCCGCAAACACGAAAAAACGCCGTTAATTTAGCAGAATAAAATGCATTTGTGAAGCATAATTTTAAGAAATCTTATCCTCAAAACGTAACAATATGTAAAGAATTGTGTGTTTACTTTACAGCCGAAGTCTGCTAGCTTCAGAGCAGTCGTGTTGAAATTTGTAATTTGAGTTTTTTAGAAAGGAACAGTTAATGTCTAATATTCATCCTTCCGCAGTTGTCGAAGAAGGCGCGCAGATTGCCGCTTCCGCCCATATCGGGCCTTTTTGCTATGTCAGCTCCAAGGCTAAAATAGGAGAAAATGTCAACCTGATAGCCAGAGTAAGCATTTTGGGCGATACAACGATTGGTGAAGGGACGGTTGTCTTTCCGAACGCCTGTCTCGGCGGCGGCCCGCAGGATCACGGCAACGAATTTCAACCCGGTGCAAAATTAATTGTCGGCAAACGCAACGTTATCCGTGAAAACGTTACCATGCATGCCGGAACCCCGAAGGAACATTTGACGACCGTTGTCGGCGATGACGGTATGTTTATGGTCAATTCCCACATTGCCCACGACTGCGTAGTCGGCAATAATGTCATTATGACTAACAACGCGGTTATCGGCGGACACGTCCACGTCGGCGACGGCGCTATTTTAGGTGGTAACTCAGCCGTCCACCAGTTCTGCCATATCGGCCGCAAAGCAATGATTGGCGGTATGAGCGGCGTTGAGCGCGACGTTATTCCGTTCGGTATCGTTACCGGCGACCGCGGGCGCTTGCGCGGCCTGAATGTCATCGGCCTGAAAAGAAGCGGCGTTGACGAGCATACGGTTAAATCGGTTACGCGTGCTTTTATGTATATTTTCAAAGGCAAAGAAGATACTTTTGATATTCGTGTTGAAAAAGCCAGAGAAAAATTCGCCGATAACCCCATGGTTATGGAACAGCTTGATTTTATCGCGGAATCTCTGCACGGCCGCCGTAAAATTATGACTGCTGAGTAAAAAATTAAGAAATTATACAGGAAGTTGCTTTATCATTTGAATCAACTTCCTGTTTTTTTGTATGAATTAAGGACGAAAATGACGACAACGCATAAAAAACTGGGCATTATCGCCGGCGGCGGCGGAATTCCCCGCAAACTCATCGAACGCTGCCTTGCTGAAAAGCGGGACTTTTTTGTGCTGGCGATTGAGGGCAATGCCGATAAAAATCTCATCACCGATGATGTGCCGCATAAATGGATACGCATCGGGCAGGCCGGCACCGGCTTCAAAAAGCTGCATGATGAAAAGGTTGAAGAAATTGTCATGATTGGCACGATTAAGCGCCCGACAATTAAAGACTTAGTGCCGGATTTGCGTACCACGGCCTTTTTTGCCAAGGTCGGAATGAAGTCGCTCGGCGATGACGGTATCCTCCGCGCTTTGGTACGGGAGATTGAGGGCGAGGGAATGCTTGTCAAAGGCATCCACGAAGTCATGCCTGAAATTCTGGTGAAAAAAGGCGTGCTTGGCAAACATAAACCTGATAAACAGGCCATGGAAGATATCCGCCGCGGGATTGAAGTGGCTTTGACGCTCGGAAAACTTGACGTCGGACAGGCGGTAGTCGTCCAACAAGGACTGGTGCTTGGCGTTGAAGGAATTGAGGGAACGGATGAACTAATCCGCCGCTGCGGAGAATACCGCCGCAAAGGTGAGGGAGGGGTCCTGGTCAAACTGCGCAAACCACAGCAGGATATGCGCGTGGATTTACCGACCATCGGCCCGCGTTCAGTTTATCGCGCCAAAGAAACCGGGCTGAAAGGCATAGCTGTCCATGCCGGAAACGGCCTGATTGTGGATGAGGAAGAAGTCATTCGGGCGGCTGATAAAGAAGGGCTGTTTGTTATCGGAATTGACCCGGGAGAATATCATGCCGAATAAAAAGTTAAAAGTTTATCTGATTGCCGGCGAACCGTCAGGCGATTTGCTCGCTTCACGCTTCATGCGCGCCATGCGTGAAAAAAACAAGGGTAACATTGAGTTTTACGGCGTCGGCGGCGATACCATGGAAAAAGAGGGACTGAAATCGCTGTTTGACATTTCCGATCTCGCAGTTATGGGGCTGGTGGAAGTTATTCCCAGTATTCCCAAAATTTTAGGACTGATAAAAAAAACTATTGCAGATATTGAACATATCTGTCCGGATGTGGTGATAACGGTTGACAGTTGGAGCTTTTCCTCCCGTATTCACAAAATTCTGCGTAAGAAAAAACTGGGTATTCCGCAGGTGCATTATGTCGCGCCTCAGGTTTGGGCTTGGAAGAAAAAACGCGCGCAAACCATGTATAAATACATAGATTTGCTGTTGACCCTTTTCCCTTATGAACCCAAATATTTCACGCCTTATCGCTTGCGAGCGGAATTTGTCGGGCATCCGGTAATCGAAAGTCCGGCAGTCCATGCCGACAGCGCTGAATTTCGCAAAAAATACCATATTCCGGCAGAAAAGAAAATCATCACGGTTCTGCCCGGTTCCCGCAAAACGGAAGTTTCCCGTCTGCTGCCGGTGTTTTTGCAGGCTATTGAGCGTTTGCAGCAAGAAGACAAGGATTTTTATTTTGTTATTCCGACGGTAAAAACCGTGGCAGACAGCGTCAGAAAAGAGGTTAAAAAATCCGGTAACGACATTTTGGTGGTCGATACGGAAAATGACCGTTACGGCGCTTTTCGCGCCTCATCTGCCGCGATTGCCGCTTCGGGAACCGTTGCTCTGGAACTGGCAATCTGCAATGTACCGCATATCGTGGCTTACAAGGTTTCGCCATTTACGGCTTTTCTGGCCCGCCGCTTCTTGAAAATTCAGTTTGTGAATTTATCTAACATTTTGATTGGCCGCGAAATTGTTCCCGAGCTGTTGCAGGAACGCTGCGTGCCCGGCAATATCGCCTCTTATATCCGCCATTTTATCTTAAAAGATGACGACTGGTATGAAAAACAGACGGACGGTTTTGCCAAAGTGCGCGAGATACTGGGGCAGGGCGAACAAACGCCGAGCCAGAATGCGGCTGATATCGTGTTGGAGTTGATTAAAGAGAAAAAATAGCATGAGAATGATTGATATTGTCGATACCACGGTGCGTGACGGCGAGCAGACCAGCGGCGTCGCCTTTAAATCTCAGGAAAAACTGGTTATTGTCCGCCGCCTGCTGGAAGATGTCGGCGTCAACCGCTGCGAAGTTTCGAGCGCCAAAGTCAGTCCTGAGGAACAGAAGACCCTGTCTTCGATTATGGAATGGGCGTCCGGTTGCGGTTATGCCGATGCAGTGGAAGTCCTGAGCTTTACCGATTATGACAAATCCGTTGACTGGCTGGAACCGACCGGCTGCCGTCATATTAATCTTTTAACAAAAGGATCGCGCCGCCACTGTGAAATGCAGTTGAAAAAAAGCCTTGAAGAACATCTGGCCGATGTTGAAAAAACGGTAAAATATGCCTTTGACAAAGGTTTCAAAGCCAATGTCTATTTGGAAGACTGGTCAAACGGCATCAAAAACAGCCCGGACTATGTATGGAAAATGCTTGATAAATATGCCGGTATGGGCTTTGGGCGGATTATCCTGCCGGACACATTAGGAATTTTGAATCCCTTTGACACCTGCGAGTTTATCGGCGAAACGGTGCGTCGTTATCCTGAAATTGCATTTGAATTTCATGCTCATAATGATTACGGCATGGCCGTAGCCAATTCTCTGGCGGCTGTCCGGGCGGGCGTAAAGGGCGTTCATGTAACGGTCAATGGTCTGGGCGAACGAACCGGTAATGTCGATTTGGCGCAGATTGCCGCGGCTATCAAGGACCATACGGATTTTGATACGACAGTTAACGAATGCAAGCTGAAAGAAATCAGTATTCTGGTCGAAACCTTCAGCGGCAAGCGCATTGCGCCGAATATGCCGATTTTGGGCAAGGATGTCTTTACCCAAACGGCAAGGATACATGCCGACGGCGACAAAAAAGGCAGCCTTTATGAATCAAAACTGATGCCTGGGCGTTTTGACCGCGTGCGCGATTATGCTCTGGGTAAATTGTCGGGTAAGGCCAGTCTGGAAATGAACCTGAAACGCCTCGGTATCAACCTGAATGACGACCAGAAGAAAAAGCTTCTTGCCAAAATCGTGGAACTGGGCGATTTGAAAAAGAAAGTCACGGCCGAGGATTTGCCGTTTTTGATTTCGGACTTGCTGGGCGGGCATAAATATAAAAATTTTCGCATCCTTGGCTGTGTTATCACCACCAGCATGAAAATGAAGCCAAGTGCCAATGTGCAGTTTGAATATAAAGGGCGTTTCTATGAAGGCGTTGCCAGCGGCAGCGGCGGTTATGATGCTTTTATGAATGCTTTGAACAAACTTTCCGGCCGCATGGGTGTAAAAGTGCCGCGCCTGCTTGATTTTGAAATCACCATTCCGCCCGGCGGCAACAGCAACTCGCTGGTTGAAGCCGTCATCAAATGGGATAATGGGCTGATAACCCATGCCGTTTCTTCAGATCAGGTTAAGGCGGCGATTAAAGCCACCGAACGCGTGATGAACTTATTGGACAGCCAAACAAGTGAAAACAATATATTTTAGGGATTGACAAAATTTAATTTAGAGATGTAAATTAAAAATGTATCAAAATAATTATCTCTATTATATAACCCTTAAAATTTAATAATTATGTCGAAAAAAGGCGGTTATTGTCTTAGTTTGTTGAAAGAAGCTTTCAGCACTAAGGAAGATTATTCGGCGGGTGAACGCGTTTGGATGGGAGTTATCGGTCTTGTCGGCGGTGTCGTTCATGACCCTGTCAAAGCAGTAATGAATGCACTTGATGTCGATGACAGCAATCCTGCGCCTGACCCCGATGATCCATCAAATCCCTGTAATCAGAATTTCTGATATTCTTAAAATTAAAGCCCCGTTGCCAAAGCAATGAGGCTTTTTTCTTGACTTTTGTCCAAAACGGTATAAGACTGTAAAAACAACAATATTATTAATATAAAATATTATAATTATGAGTGAAGTTATAAAAGATGCGCCATGTTTTTGTAAAGACGATGACATGGAACGGATGCAGCCGAAAAGAAACTTTTTTCAAAAGATATTGTACAATAGGCTTCGCAAAAGTAATTGCTGTTATCTGTATCCGGTGTTGTATTCCGACGGAACAATCAGTAAAGCCCAATGTGATAGGATAGGGCGTAAGCCTTTAGGCATCGTTTTTGAAAATCATCTGATAACACTAAAAGATTCTTCTAAAAGAATGAATTGGTACGAGGCAATGGATTATTGCAAAAGCGTTAAAATCTTTGGGCAATCGTGCGAAGCCGGAACAATAGAGTTTTGGAGAAAGTATCTTATTGAGGAAGAAAGCTATTTTATCAACAAAACGCTGCTTTCTCTGGAAGGGAAAAGGCTTAAGCCATATGAGTGGTATTGGTCGTCATCCGGGTGCACTGCCTTCTTTGCGTGGATTTTCTGGACGGCTAACTACAACGACATGGACACCACCAACGATAAGGATGACCACTTTGCTGTTCGCCCGGTACTTGATTTTAGCAAATTGCCTCCGGAAGTTGCCGCCAGATTTGTCTAATTAGCTTAAATGCATCTTATTAAAAGGCAAAAGCTCTGAGTAAAAACTCAGAGCTTTTTTTTGTATAGTTAATCACACTCACTCCCCCTGAGGTAGGGGAGGTTAGGTGGGGTGTGAACCTTTTTCCCGGCAGGCACAAGGCGCACGCAGTGCTTCCTTAAGTAAGGGACAACCAGCGGCAAACCGATGGGGTGAAGCTGGGGCAGCTTCCAGCAGCTAACTTGCCGCAACACCCCGCGGGTGTGTTTTCATAAAGACAACCTTGGGAAAATCTTCTTGAGCCTTGTTGAGATGCCAGGCATTGCGCGCCAGAAAAACCACAGAACCGTCATGGTCTTCCGCCAAAGTAAGCTGATTAGAATTTTTGAATTTCTCAAACTGCGCTTTGTCTTCGGAGGAAACCCAACGGGCCGTATAATATTGCGTTGTTTCAAACATGACCGGAATATTAAATTCGTTCTTGATACGGTCGGCCATAACTTCAAACTGTAAAGCGCCAACCACGCCGACAACCCATTCGCCGCCACTGATGAGCTTGAATACAGAAGCGCCGCCTTCTTCGGCAATTTGCAAAAGGGCGTTGCCGAGATGTTTTGATTTAAGCGGGTCAACCGCACGAACGCTTTTCAGAAGTTCCGGTGCAAAACTCGGAATTCCGGTAAAATTCAGCTTTTCACCCTCAGTCAGTGTGTCGCCGATACGCAACTGCCCGTGGTTGGGAATACCAATAATATCCCCGGCATAAGCGTCTTCGGCCAACTCTCGGTCTTGCGCCATAAACATCACCGGTGTCGGCACTTTAATCTGCTTGCCGGTGCGGATTTGCGCCAAAGCCATACCGCGCTTGAAATGCCCGGAACAAATGCGCATAAAGGCGATACGGTCGCGATGTTTGGGATCCATATTGGCCTGAATTTTAAAAATAAAGCCGGTAACTTTCTTTTCTTCGGGAGAAACCGTGCGCTCCACAGCCGGGTGAGGGCGGGGCAGCGGCGCGATTTCATGCAGGCCTTCCAGAATTTCCCGAACGCCGAAATTGTTGATAGCGCTGCCGAAGAAAACCGGGGTCAGCGCGCCGGCCAGATATAAATCCAAATCAAAAGCCGGACAAAGTTCCCGAACCATCATCACGTCTTCACGCAGTTTTTCAACGGCATGGGATGGTAACATCCGGTCAAGCTTAGGGTCATCCAAACCTTCGCAGGTTTCAATAGTAGCATTAATCTGCGATTTATCTCCTGTTTTGTTCATCAAAATCAGGCGGTCATTCAAAAGGTCATAACAGCCGAGAAAATCTTTGCCCATGCCAATCGGCCAGCTCGCCGGCGTAACGTCAAGAGCCAGCGTTTTTTCAATGTCGTCCAGCAGCATAAACGGATCCAGCCCCTCTCTGTCAAGCTTGTTGATGAAAGTCAAAATCGGCACATTGCGTAAACGGCAGACTTCAAACAGCTTTTTTGTCTGGGTTTCAATACCCTTGGCGGAATCAAGCACCATTACGGCAGAGTCGACAGCGGTCAAAACGCGGTAAGTATCTTCGGAAAAGTCTTCATGTCCCGGTGTGTCCAAAAGGTTAAATGTCACGCCGTCATATTCAAAATTCATGACTGAGGAAGCAACGGAAATACCTCGCTCCTGTTCCACCTTCATCCAGTCCGACCGGGCATGACGGGTATCGCCGCGCGCTTTGACAGCACCGGCCTGCTGAATGGCACCGCCAAACAACAGGAGCTTTTCGGTCAGGGTCGTTTTACCGGCGTCCGGGTGGGAAATAATCGCAAAACATTTGCGCGGATTTACTTTATTTTCAGTCATTTACAAATACTCTTTTATTTTAATGCATTAAAAATTTTAAGCTTTTTTAACGCAAAAAGATGAATTTTGCAAGTGAAAAGACGTCTTGCCGCTGCTGTCTTTTTTCTTGACTTTTGTCCAAAACGGTATAAAACTGTAAAAACAACAATATTATTAATATAAAATATTATAATTATGAGTGAAGTTATAAAAGATGCGCCATGTCTTTGTAAAGACGATGACATGGAACGGATGCAGCCGAAAAGAAACTTTTTTCAAAAGATATTGTACAATAGGCTTCGAAAGAGTAATCGCAGTTATCCGTACCCGGTGTTGTATTCTGACGGGGTAATAAGTAATGCGATATGTGATAAAATTGGCCGTAAGCCTTTGGGTATTATCTTTGAAAATCACCTGATAACACTGCGAGATTCTTCTAAAAGAATGAAATGGTACGAGGCAATGGATTATTGCAAAAGCGTTAAAATCTTTGGGCAATCGTGCGAAGCCGGAAAGATGGTGTTCTGGAAAAAGTGTATTTCTGAGAAAGGAGGCTGTAATATCAACAAAACGCTGTTTTATTTGATCGGAAAAAGGATTAAAACAAAACGGAAATATTGGTCGGCACACGGGGATATCACTCTCGGAGCGTGGTCTTTCTGTCTGGCCCCTGGCGATGAGTACTACGATAATAAGTTTAACAGCTACGCCGTTCGTCCGATACTTGATTTTAGCAAATTGCCTTCGGAAGTTATTACCAGATTTGTTTGGTTAACTTAAATACATCTTAATTAGAAGAAAAAAGCTCTGAGTAAAAACTCAGAGCTTTTTTCTTTACAATAGGCTGTACACGGTACGAAAGTTTTCGCGTCTGATGTGTATCAGACTGTTTTTGCGCGCTTTTTTCCAGTCGTCAAAATTTGTTCTGAAACGGTCGCATTGAATATAAACGCCTTTATCTGAATTATATTCGTAAACAAAACCCCATTCCTTTTTGCCTTTTTTCCGGTCAATGATTTCAATCATCCTGTTGTCTTCAAGGTGGAAGCATAAATAACGTTTTTGAACTTTTGTTTTTCGTGAAATAACGACCTTTGTGTGAATATCGTTAATTCTGACTGTATCGCCTTTATCACTGGCAAAAGAATTTAACACAACGAGAAGCATTGCAGCAAAGAAAAATACCTTTTTCATAATTATAATTGTTTTAGTTAGTTTTAGAATAATAAAAAAAACAACAGAAAAATACCATATCTTTCTGTTGTTGTCAATATTCTGTCTAAAGATAATTTTAAAAAGGTGAAGAAACTTCCGGAATAATGACTTCTTCCTGAATAACGGCCGTTTCTACTTTCGGAGCCGCCGCATTGGCAGCTGGAGCGGCAACTGCTTCCGGCTGGATTTTAAGCAGATTCTGCGGAACAGGGGCGTTGTCTTTAGCCTTAGCTTCTGCCTTTGCCGGTGTGGGTGCTTTTTTAGCATCGGCACGGTTAATGCCGAGATAGTTTTCAATCGCCTGCTTTTCCTTCATTTGCTCACTTTTTGTAATCAGCCCGAGGTCGCGGATAACATCAAGCTTGCGCAGATTTTTTGCTGCAGTAAGAATATCTTTTGCCGGAGCCTGCGGTTTCATCCTTTGTCGCGGATTTGGGGGCAAAATGGCTTCGACAATCAAATCTCTTTCCGAAGAAAATTCCTGCGGCGTAATGGCGCGCGCTTCAACGGCTTCCTTCAAAGAGTCGATACGCTCAATAATCAAATCGGGTGAGGGAACCGGCGCTTGAATTCCCTCTGCCGGCGGAATGTTTGTCAATGGCAGCAAACCGCCGATATTGGCCTGCCGCCCGTCAAGAAATTCCTGCTTGGTAATCAAGTCTTTTTCCGCCAGTTCTTTCATGGTCAGAAAACGGGAAATAATGTTTTTTTCATTATCGTTGAATAAAACTTCGACAGCCTGAATATCTGCGGCTGAAGCCGCCTTATTTTCGGCAATAAGCTTCTGCTCGCGAACGAATAATGCCGCTTCCATGGCTGACTTTCCCTGCCGCTGCGCTGCTTCCTGAGAAATATTAAAAGTCATCACCCCGTCCTTGTCCTCAATCATGATATCGCTCTGCATCATATTAAGGTAACGCAAGCGGCGGCGGGCAACGTCGGACATCCTTTCCGGCGCGCCGTCTTTTGTGCCGAGAATGGTCATTTCTTCCGTACCGACGATTGTCAGGTCTTCATAATACTGGCGGGCGCGGTTAAGCCTTCCGGTCTTCTCATAAACAAGCGCGCCGACCATTAAGGCCTGCGGCTGGCGGGGATTAAGCGTCAGTGCCTGAATCACATAATTTTCCGCGTCTTCGAATTTTCCCTGAGAATAAGCAACGGTCGCCAGTTCCGCGTCGCTGGAACCTTTTGTGCCGTAATTTTCGCCCTGAAACCAACTGTGGTTCGGCGCCGTCTCGGCAGTCTTGCCATCAAACCAGGCGCAAGAGCTGAGCAAAACCGAAAACATTGCGCTGCACAGGACAGCTTGGGTATTTTTGCCTGAAAACACGAGTTTCTCCTTCTAACTTCCCGAAAGACATTAATTAATTACCGCCATAATAGTAAATATAAAGATATATTACAATAATTTTAATTGCCCTGTTAATTTTACTTGATTTAAATAAAAAATTATGTAGTATTTCAGACAATAATTAAGAAAATCCAACAACCGCAGGCGTGGTGAAATTGGTAGACACGCCAGACTTAGGATCTGGTGGCGTGAGCTGTGAGAGTTCGAGTCTCTCCGCCTGCACCATTCTGCGTTTTGCGGAATGTCGTATAAATCATAATAAAAAGAGAAAATTCATGAATGTTACTGAGTTAAAATCTGAAGGTTTGAAAAAAGAATATAAAGTTGTTGTTCCGGCTAAAGATATGGAAAGCAAGGTTGACGCCAAATTGAATCAGGTTTCCAAAAACGTCAAACTGCCGGGCTTCCGTCCGGGCAAAGCGCCGAAAGAAATGCTGAAACAGAAGTATAAGGCCTCCGTCATGGGCGAAGTACTGGATGAAGTGGTTCGCGACGCAACCGAAGAAGTCATCAAGAGCAAGGAACTCCGTCCGGCCATGATGCCGAATGTTAAAATCACATCTTTTGCTGACGGCAAAGACGTTGAGTTTGAAATGAGCGTTGAGCTTCTGCCGGAAATCAAATTCGGTGACCTGAGCAAAATTTCTCTTGAAAAATTAATGGCTGAAGTTCCGGCTGAAGAAGTTGACAAAGCCATCAACTATCTGGCTCAGTCCCGCCGCAATACCAAGAAAGTTGAAGAAGACCGCGCCACTGTTAAAGGTGACACAGTTGTTATCGACTTCGTCGGTTCTGTTGACGGTGTTGAATTCAAGGGCGGCAAGGGCGCTGCTTATCCTCTGGAACTTGGTTCCGGTTCTTTTATTCTGGGGTTCGAAGACCAGCTGATTGGCAAAAAATCCGGTGACAAAGTTGACGTAAAAGTCACTTTCCCGGAAAATTATCATGCGAAAGATTTGGTCGGCAAAGATGCCGTATTTGTAACGGAAATCAAAGAAATCCGCGAAACGGAACCGGTTAAGGTTGATGATGAGTTTGCCAAATCCATCGGCGAAAACAGTCTGGATGAACTGAAATCAAAAATTGCCGACCGTATCAAGGTTGATTACGAGGCAGCTTCCCGCATGAAGCTGAAACGCCAGTTGCTTGACATTTTGGACAAGGAATATAGCTTTGATGTCCCTGCCGGTTTGGTTGACGCCGAATACAAAGGCATTGTCGCTCAGTATGAACAGGCTAAGAAAATGAACCAGCTTGACGAAAGCGAAAAAGCCAAATCTGAGGAAGATTTGCTGGCTGACTACAAAAATATTGCCGTCCGCCGTGTCAAACTAGGTCTGTTGCTTTCTGAAATCGGTAAAGACGCCAAAATCTCTATTGAAGCTGACGATGTCAACAAGGCTATCATGAATGAAGCGAGAAGATATCCGGGACAGGAAAAAGCCGTATTTGATTATTACCTGAAAAACAAAGACGCTGTTGAAGCTTTGAAAGCGCCGATTTTTGAAGAAAAGATTATCGACCATATCATTTCAAAAGCTAAAGTAGCGGAAAAAATCATTTCCGTAGAAGATTTGTATAATTTTGATGAAGAGAACGCCAAACCGGCCAAAAAAGCTTCTTCTAAAAAATCTGCAAAATCTGAAGAAAAAGCGGAAGAAAAAACAGCTAAAAAGTCAACAAAAAAATCAGCTTAAAAATTGATTTTATGAATGCAAAGCCCTGAGTTCATACTTAGGGCTTTTTTGTTGACTTTTGTCTAAAATATGGTATAAAAGAATTGAAAATATATTATTAACACAAAATTAAACAGACAATTATTATGAACGAGATTTTGAAAGATGCGCCATGTCTTTGTAAAGATGAAGACATGGAAGTGTTGGTGAAAAGGAATTTTTTCCAAAAAATATTGTATAACTGGTTGCGCAAACGCAATCGCTGTTATCAATACCCGGTATTGTATTCCGATAAGACAATAAGTAAAGCCAAGTGTGAGCGTATCGGCCGAAAGCCTTTGGGGATTATCTTTGAAAATCATCTGATAGCGCTGAAAGATTCTCCCAATAGTATAGACTGGTATGATGCAATGGAGTATTGCCAAAAGATTAAAATCTTTGGACAATCTTGTGAAGCCGGAGAAATTGAATTTTGGGAAAAGTATAGATGGCACAAACAAGGATTGAATACGCAGCTTAAATCTTTTGGGGGAGAGCCGCTTAAATTAAATAAGTGTTCTTATTGGTCGTCGTCCGAGTATGACCGCTACAGCGCGTGGGTCTTCTGTGCGGCCACAGGCGCCAGTCGACGCTGCCTCGGCTGCCTCGACTGGGAGCTTAAGAACTACACCAGCCGTAATGCTCCCTACGTCGTTCGTCCGGTGCTTGATTTATCAAAGGTATCTCTTTAACAGTAAAAGCTCTGAGTTTTGGCTCGGAGCTTTTTCGTGATTATTTTTTTTCCAAGGCATGAAGCGGATTGACCACGCGGCGGATATGCGGCAACTTTAAAAAGTCAGCCTGCATTTCTTTAAGATAAGCAAAATCGGGCAGGGACGGGCGTAACTTACAGCCCAAATATTTGAAAAATGCTTTGCGCAGATACGGACAGAATTTAGTTTTTTTGACATATTTCCAATAAGCGGAAACTGCCCTTAGATACATCAGTTTCAACGCATCTTCTGACAGACTGGGGTTATCAAGGATAGCGTAACAGTAAGCCATAAAACGGTCATTGTCCAACTGGATTTTATTGCCGGAAAAATTACCGATTTCCTTTGGAACCAAAACTACATTATCATCAATTTTAACAATTCCACGTGCATAAATTGCCGTCCGTAACGGAATGGATTCATCCTGAATAAATACCCGTTCATCCGCGCCGCCGGCTTTTTGCAGAACTTCTGTCCTGATAAGCTGCCCCATGCGCGTAAAACGCCCGGTCAAAACACCAAGCAGAGCATTTTCATTGTACGAGTAACTGAAGTCGTGAGACATCGTTTCATGCTCAAGCTGCTGCGGTTCTTTTCCTGTCTTGGAAAAACGGCCGTAAACCATGTCCGCATTCAGTTCTTTGGCCAAAGCCAGCATTTTTTGCGTTGAGTCAATCGGAAAAATATCGTCAGAATCCAACATTCGGGTATATTCCCCTTTAGCTAAGGCGATCCCCTGATTAATACGCGGACTGATGCCGCGGTTCTCCTTGTTGGCGACAATTGTCACATTGGGGAGCCCCTGAGTATATTCACGAATAATGTTAACCGATTTGTCCGTTGAGAGATCGTCAATAAATATATATTCGGGATTTTTCACCCCGGTTTGTCCGAGCAGGGCTTTCAAGACCGATGGAAGATAATATTCCTTATTATAAACGGTCATTACAAAACTGACGTCAATATTTTTTTTCATTTTCGCCTCAAACTGAATTTTTATTTAGAGCTTCAATTCCGGAATTGAAGCGTCTTCCTCCTCAACATTGAACTCAATAAAACGGGCGCCTTCCGTTTCGGTAACTTTTCCGCCGTCAGAAAAAAGCTCATCAGTTTCTCCCGCTCCGGAAACGACGGTATTATCCGTTGAAGCATTTTCTGAGGGAACAGCCGGCGCTGTTTCCTCTGCGGGCTGAATAACGTCAGTTTCAACATTCTCCGGTTTGGCCTCGGCTTCAAGCGTTTCAACCTCTGTTACAGCGGAAACATCTTCGCTATCGGCCGGAACCTCCTCTTCATTGGCCATAACACCGTCATTCGGCTGGGTATTTTCAGCCATATCTGCCTGTACCGGTGTTTCAACTAAAGTTTCCTCGGAAATGTTAATCAGCGATTCCGGCGCGCCGTCATCAATAATTTCCTGTTCACCTGTCGGAACGGAGGGAACAGGGGCTGCTTCGGTTACCGGAGCTTCCGCTTGTTTTTCCTCTAAAACAATATCTTCCGGCGTCGTGACCGGAATCAGGTTCTCTGGCTCAGAATCTTCCGCCGGAATTTCAGCCTCGTCTTCCTTAAGCTGCTGCTGCGGAATTTCATCCCGCGCTTTCAGCTGCTCGGTATTCAATAGTTTTGACTTGTCCACCTCGGTGTTAATGCATTGCAACAGCCAAACGTCATAAATCGGATGCTCGACGGCATTCAGCGCCGGACTGGAAGAAATCATCCAGCCTTTGAAAATATTTTGCTGTTGATTATCCTGCCCAATATCAACCACATCGACAAACGCGTAGTTATCGGGCGTTTCCTCGGGCGGACGGGTTTTGCAGGCTCTGACGACAATTGAGAAGCTGCCGAACCGTACTGCTGCATTTACCGGCGCTTCAATAACGTTTACCCGGCCGGTAATCTTGTCCATTGCCTGCAGCTTGGCCGTGTTTGTTTCAATTTCCTTGGCGGTTGCCGGAGCGGATAACGCCGCCAGAACAACAGCCGGAACCAGAAGTTTATTTATTTTCTTCGCCATTGTCCGTCACCATGAAAATTATTTCGCCGACCATGTCTTCAATGGTCTTAAAATCTTTGACATTGGTAATAACATCGCCGTTTTGCAACATTTCCTTAGATTTTCCAGGCTCAATTTTGATAAACTTATCGCCGATAAGACCATCGCCGACAATAGCCGCCGTACTGTCTTTGGGCAGAGGAACGGCAGAAGACAAACTCATGACAATTTCCGCGTCATAATTTTCATTGTCAAGCTTTTGGGAAACGACCGTACCGACCTTAATGCCGTTAATGCGGACGTCTGAACCGACATTCAAACCGCCGACCTTAAGAAAACGTGCGGTAACTTCATAGCCTTTTACTACCTGCAGGTCAGAAACTTTATATGCAAAATAAAGGAAAAATGCGGCAACAAACAAAACCACAATACCCATAATTGTTTCCATTGGCTTCTTATTCATAAAAAACTCCTTACATCTGTTATATTTATTGCGGCAATTTACTTGCAGTTTTTGCGGTTGGCTTTGCCGATGCCGATAATACGGTCAATCAGTTCTTCCAGCACCATGGCGTCCTGCGTATAGGCAAACTCGCCGCCCGGCGCCAGATAATCGGGAGACCCGCCCGGTTCGATTTCAATATATTTGTTGCCCATCAGTCCCGAACTGACGATGGAAGCGCTGCTGTCGTCGGGAATTTTGACCTGTTCGGAAATATCAAGCGTCAGAATGGCATGAAAATGGTCATCCAGCTGCGCGTTGACAACCCGACCGATATCCATTCCCGCCAGTCGGACTTTATCGCCGACCAAAAGGCCGTCGGTTCGGCCGAAGCGGGCGTTTATTTCATAAGAGCGGCCGTTCTCGGTTTGGGCAGCACCGGTTCCCCGCAATACAAAAAAAGTGCACAGCAAAACGACGGCCAAACCGGCATAAAGGCCGGTTTTCAGCGTTTTTGTTTCTTCACTGGTATATTTTTCAGGCATAAAAAACTCCTAAACACAAAATTTCTGCCCCTATAAAAACACATTTTTCACAATTAATAAATTAAAAAAACAAATTATCATCAAACTTTTTATAACTCTTAAAAAAATCTTAAAATTTAAAAATAAATAAGCTAGACTGGAAACAATTTGAAACGAGTCAAAAGGCGGCAAAATGATTACAGTGCGCGGATTATCTAAGAATTTCGGCAAAATAACGGCGTTGGACGATGTCTGTTTTGACATCAAAAAAGGCGAAATAGTCGCTTTGCTCGGCGCCAACGGTGCCGGAAAAACCACTTTGCTCCGCATTCTGGCCGGATTGTTATCCCCAGACGGCGGCTGTGTTTTTATTGATGAGGAAGACATTGCCGGCAGCAGAGTCGACGCGTTGCGCAAAATTGGCTATGTTCCGGAAAACAGCCCTTTGTATGACAACATGACCGTCTTTGAATTTTTGCAGTTTACAGCCGGAATGCGCGGCCTCAGCGCTGAAACTTTCTCTCAGCGGACGGAAGAACTTATCCGCGGACTGGACTTGTCCGGCGTCATCAACCGCCGCATTTCCGGCCTGTCCAAAGGTTTTCGCCATCGTGTCGGCATTGCCGGCGGCATTATTCACAATCCCGAAATCCTGCTTCTTGACGAACCGGCCGAGGGACTGGATCCTAATCAGAAATTTGCGCTTGTCAATTTTATCAAAGCTTACGCCAGCCGCGGTATCGTTCTGCTGTCAACGCATATTATGGAAGATGTCGAAGCCGCCGCCACCCGCATTCTGCTGCTCGACCACGGGCGGCTGGTTAAGGATACGACGCCGGAGCGGCTCAGGCGCCTGCTGCCGGAAAATGATCTTTCCGCAGCTTTTCGCAGTCTGACAACCGGAGGAGGGCGCAATGTCGAATCCCTTTATTAGTATTTGGCGCAAAGAATTTTATGCCCTGTTTTCAGGCTGGCTCGGTTTTTTCATTCTGCTGGTCTATCTGGTTTTGTCCCTTGGTATGTGCTTTTTTGCCGGAGATTTTTTCAGGATAAACAATCAGGCGCTGTTTTCTTTTTTTCGTTTCCAGCCGGAAATTCTGGCCTTGCTCGTTCCGGCGGTGTCCATGCCTCTCTGGACGGATGAAAGCCGCCGTGGCACAATAGATTTCCTGTTGTCGCAGCCCGTAAAATATGCAACGGCGGTTATGGCCAAATTTGCCGCCGCCTGGAGTTTTGGCGCGGTTATGCTGTTGTGCACGCTGCCGCTGGCCTTTGTCAGTTCTTTTTACATAAGGCTGGACTGGCAGAATATTGTTCTGGCTTATGTCGCCGTCTGGTTGGTTATCGGCGCGTTTGCCGCCGTGGGAAGCGTTATCTCCGCCCTGAGTTCCAATCCGGTACTGACTTATGTCTGTTCTTTTTTCTGCGCCTGGATGCTGCTGGAACTTAACCCGAGCGTGCTGTTTTCCTGGGTTGCCCGCCGCTTTAAGGGGCAGGTGTCGGTCGTGCTCGATTTTCGGTCGGAATATGCGGACATGATTGCCGGTCAGCTCGCGCTCAATAATCTCATCTATTTCGGCCTGATAATCATCCTCTCTTTGTGGCTGAATGTCGTTATTATCGCCAACAAAAAGAATTAGGAGTCTGCGTATGAAACTGACTAAAACTTCCGTTTTGTTGATTCTGGCGCTACTGTTGAGCGCTTCCTTTGTCCTTTTGAACTTTGGCAGCTCAATCCTCTTTGCCGGGCATATTGCCGATTTTACCGCCGACAAGCGCCTGAGCCTGCGGCCAGAAACCGAAAAAATGCTCTCTGAAATCAAAACGCCGCTGACCGTCCGCCTTTATGTTTCCGCCGGAGTTGAAAAAGATTATCCGCAGACCTGGCAGTTTTCCCGCGCAATTATTCGCTTGCTCGAACAGTATCAGAATGCCTCAAACGGCGCGGTCAGCTATGATGTCAAATATCCCGAGCCTTTTGACGAAGTTTCTCGCGAGGCGGAAATGCTGGGACTGAAAAGCTTTTACGGTACCGACGGCAAAAATGTCATGTATTTTGGTGCTTTGGTAATGGCCGACCGCGGTGACAGCTATGTTATTCCGAGCTTTGTTGAATTACGCCGCAATTACCTTGAAAGCGATTTGAACCGGATTTTGCTCAATTTGAACGAAGACCGCCGCCCGCCCAAAATCGGCGTTATCGCCCCGGAACAACAAATCGGTAATCCGCGCCTGCCGTTCATCAAACCGGGAGAACGGTGGAATTTTCTCAACCAGCTGACCAATGATTATCAGCTGGTGCCGATTTCGCCTCAGGCCGTCCAAATCGGTGCCGACATCAACACCCTGATTGTCGTTATGCCCTCGTACGGCCTGCCGCCTTTGGGACTTTACGCCCTTGACCAGTTTGTGCTGCGCGGCGGCAATCTGATTTTGCTGGTTGATTCGCTGAATGAGCACACCAATAAAATAACCGATGACAAGACATTCAAAAAACTGCTGGAAAACTGGGGGATTTATATCAATCCGCAACAAATCGCCGGCGATAAGAACAATGCCGAGGAGGCTCTGTTTGACGGACAGGCGCTGTTGTATTATCCGTGGATTAACCTGCCGGCGGCTAATATTGAACAACAGCATCTGATATCCCGCGGCCTGAACAGTCTTATTTTCCGTTCTCCGCTGGCCGTAAATATTGCCGAGCGGGATGGTGTGCGGGCAACGCCGCTTGCCGGAACCTCTGACGCGGCCGGTTATGTCCCTGCCAAATTTGCCGTTTTGCCGGATAAAGCCGCCGTCCTGCGCAACTACCGGGAAGGAAACGGTATGCCAGCCAATCTGGTTTGGCTGCTGGAAGGCAATTTCAAATCTTTCTTCACCGGCAATGTTATGGAGGGAACGCCTTATGCCAAACAAATGCTTGAATATCTGCCTGAATCGCTCAATCCCGGAAAAATTCTCATCATTGGCGATACGGATTTTATTTATGACGACATCTGGTCGGATGCCGAATATACCGCCGGCAATCCGGTCTGGGGCATAGTCCCCTGGGCAGACAATGGCGATTTGCTTCTCCGCGCCGTTGATTATATGAGCGGAAGCCATGATTATTTGCAAAATGCACATCGGCCGCTGCTGTGGGACATCTCGTTGCGAACGTTGTTCCGCAATGAAGCGGGACAGCCTCTTGCCGACGCTTATAACAACACCATTCGCCGCCTGAAACAAAATACCCTGACGGTTGAACGGCTGCAAGCCGAGGAAAAGATTTCGGGACTGACGCTGGATGAAATGCAGCAGCTTGACAATGCCCGGAAAAATATCGCCGCCGGAGAAGATAAAATCCGCGAGTTTAATTATAAAATCGAGCAGGAAACATCTCGGCGCGTCCTGTGGTTTATCTTTGCAGCGTCAGCTTTGAGCCTGCTGACCGTTCTGGGCGTCCTGTTTGGCGTCAGGTTAAGCCGCAGCCGCCGGAGATATCGCAACCCGTTGGAGGAAAACCATGAATAATGCTTATTTGCGCCGCGGACTGGGATTGTTTGTCTTTGCATTATGTTTCGCTTTGTTCAGCCTGTTTCCGGTCTATTATGAAAATCTCGGCTCTCTGAAAGGCGAACCGCTTTTTCCTGATTTGGAACTGTCGCAAATTGCCGAAATCAGAATACATACGCCCAAGGAAGAAATAACGCTGGTCAAAGACGAAAACCTCTGGCGGGTCAGCGAGGCGGATATGTATTTTGCCAATTATCAAATGGTTGAAAAGCTGCTTGACTTTTTCCGTTATTCCCGTATCCACCGGGCAGTCGAACTGACTGACGCTGAGTTCGCCGACAATTTTGTAAACAACGCTGCTGAAATCGTTCTGGCCGACACCGGCGGAAAAACGCTTGGCAGCGTTATTGTTGGCCGCCGGACATATAACAATAAATTTGCCTATGTTCGTTTTCCCGACAGTGAGAAAATCTATATGGTCAGCAATGCGGCGCTCCTGCCGGAATACGTTCATGCCTGGCTGCAACAGCCGCTGCTGACGCTCAATCCGGCGGAAGTCAGGGACATTATTGTCAAACGCTCGCAAAAAGACTTGATTATCGGCCGGGACGTGCCGGGATATCCGTTCTGGATAATGGACGGCAACCGGATGTTGCGCCGCGCCGACCCTGAAGATTTGCTCAATCAGCTCCAGTCCGTCACTTTCACGGATGTCCGTTCGGCTCAGAATTTTGACGAGCAGCTCTTTACGCAGCACCGGGAACTGCGCGTTGTGACTTTTGACGGTCTGATTGTTGATTTGATTCTCTTCAAAAAAGACAAGGAATACTGGCTGAAACAAAAATTATCCGCCACCAGCCTACCAACTTCGGTTGTCAATGCTTATATTAAAAATAATGAGGCATTGTCAAACTACTGGTATTTCCGTCTGAGCAGTTATGCCGGCAGCCGCCTCTGGAATGCTGAAATATCGGGATAGAAAGGATTTGCGAAGATGAGCGGCAAGTATGACGACTGTTTGGAATTGTCTGAAAAATATCAGGAAACCGAACGGCTATTGAAAGCCAGCGAAAAAGAAAGCGATTCCAAATCTTACTTTCTGGCGCAGGCGTCGCATGATTTGCGCCAGCCGCTGCATGCTCTGCGTATTTTTGCCGCGCTTCTTGCCGACACCAAACTTTTGCCGCAACAGAAAAACCTGATTGAAAAAATTATAGCAGCGGCAGACAATATGCACGACTTGTTGAACAACTATCTTGATTTATCCAAATTAGACTACGGCGGTACAAAATATGAAGAACATATTTTCTGCCTGCATGAGTTGACCGATAAGCTGGCTGAAGAATTTTCCATGATTAGCATTTGTCATCACAAACATCTCCATTACATTCCCTGTTCTTTAGAAATCCGCAGCGACAAAATTCTGCTGGAACGCATGCTGCGCAATCTGCTGACCAATGCTGTCAAATATGCCAAGCGCAAAATCGTCTTTGGCTGCAAACGCCGCGGAAACTTTGTTCAAATTATTGTTATGGATGACGGCATTGGCATAAGCGATGCTGATTTGCCGCATATTTTTGATGAATTTTACCAAAGCGGGCAAAACCCGGAAAACAAAAAAAGCGGTTCAGGCCTGGGACTGGCGATTGTCAAAAAAATTGCCGATTTGTTCAAGACAAGAATACGTGTCAAAACGCAGCCGGGGCAGAGGACTAGTTTCAGTTTTCTGCTTCCCGCCGCAAAGAAGAAAGAGGCCTGAAGAATCAGGCCTCTTTTTCTTATGCTACATCAAATCACCCCAATATGTTTGCAATCTTGCTTCACACTCGCTGCGTGTTGCCAAACCCCACCCGAAGTCATCAATACGAATACGGTGTAACGTACCGGTAGAATCTGTTGTCTTATAGATAACACCCCAACCATTGAGCGGCTTCTGCGTATCTCCAACATAATCGGCATATTCGTTAGTACATTCGTAAACGCCTTTGGCTGGAGGATTGCTGCCGGTTTGATTTTTACAATTAACATAAGTTCCGTAACTGTAATCTTTAATTTTATATTCCCGGTTTCCATAGGAATTTCCATTGTCCATATAAAATGTGCAAATGGTACTTAATGTTCCGACGCCGTTACTGCCGCAGGAAACGCTGTTTCTGCATTCCGTTCTGCTTCTGCATTTCTTTATGGTATTTCCGCAGCCGTCATCGCCCCAGTCAACCGGTACCGTATGGCTGGGACACCATGCATCACTGGTACCTATCGGAGTACAGCAGGTTTTCCTCGTCCCGCCGCAACCGTCGTCACCGGTTATTGTTATCTCTGTACAACCTGTTTCATCAGGAAGTTTTTTACACTCTGCCGCGCCGGTATCAATATTAAACTCAATCACCGGGCGAACGCTGTAAAGGAAATTTCCGTTGGTATAATCTTTGTATGACGTACATAAATCTCGCGAATAACAAGTCTCCCAAATCCATGTGCCGTCTGCTTCGGACGATGATAGAATTCCCTCGCTTTTTGACGACGTTTCTTCAATCTTCCGGCCGCCCAACAAATCAATAGCTTTATTGATAACCTCCTTAT
>ULQF01085560.1_pt1 | contig 40674 bp, 36 predicted proteins | sample 1954211 | NCBI WGS metagenome assembly ULQF01 (sample SAMEA4835648, study PRJEB28245) | human gut metagenome | biome: gut microbiome; material: fecal sample | place: Denmark | collected 2008 | reverse complement strand
TCGATTGAAGAAGTAGATTTTATATTATGATTTACAATAATTTTAGACATAAAAACACCTTTAAAATTTTTCTAGTGTCAATATAGCATAGATAAGAAAAAAGGTCAATAAAAATAACCCATTGAATATAAAAATATTATAATACTTTTAAAACTTTTTGAATTTTAAATAATTATTTTCATTTTATTTTATACAAAAATCTATACATTCTTTTAATATTTTATTATTTTTTACCAATACTAAAATTAGAAAGAAGGCGATTTAAATGAAAAAAGTAAATATAATATGTAAAATCATAATCGCTTTAATGTTATTATTCTGCCTTTCTTATACAATATTATTCTTATGTGCTAAGTACGGCTCTAAAATAGATATAGAAAATTCAAATAGTATATATATGTATGATAAAGATAAAAAAAGTTTCTATGAAGGTAATAATGGTACTAAAAAATGGGTTAAATTAAAGGACATATCAAAAGACTTAGTTAACGCAACTATATATTCTGAAGATAAAAATTTTTATAAGCACAATGGTTTTGATATCCCTAGAATAGTAAAATCTATGTTTATAAACATAAAATCTAAAAATTTAACGCAAGGAGCTTCAACAATTACGCAGCAGTATGCTAGAAATTTATTTTTAACATTTGATAAAACATGGGAAAGAAAAATAAAAGAGGCTTGGTATGCTTTTAAATTAGAAACTCAGTATTCAAAAGAAGAAATATTAGAAGGCTACTTAAACACAATTAATTATGGAAACGGAATACTTGGAATTGAAAATGCATCTGAATACTATTTTAATAAACCTGCTAAAGAATTAAATTTAGCTGAAAGTACGATGCTTGCTGGAATACCAAAGTCTCCTGATAATTACTCTCCGTTAAATGATTTAAATGCCGCTAAAGAAAGGCAGAAAGAAATATTAAATGCACTTGTAAACAATAAAATAATTACAAAAGATAAAATGAATGATACCATTGATGTGAAGCTAAGCTATTACGGGAAAAAGGAAAACCTTAATCTATCTACTTTAATGTATTATCAAGATGCTGTAATAAGAGAATTACAAGACTTAAAAATAGTAAGTGAAAACACAATTAGGCAAGAAGGACTTAAAATATATACTAGTCTTGATATTAGTGCGCAAACAGCATTAGATGATGCAATTAAAAATAATTTAGAAGGAAAAAAAGAAATGCAAACATCCGCTGTTGTTATGAATCCAAATAATGGTGAAGTAATAGCACTAGCTGGTGGAAAAGATTATTCTAAATCACAATATAATAGAGCAATGCAATCTAAAAGACAAGTAGGTTCCACCATGAAACCAATTTTATATTATGCTGCACTAGAAAATGGACTTACTGCATCAACTACATTTTTAAGCAAACCAACGACCTTTACTTTAGATAATGGCCTTTCATACTCTCCCAGTAATTATGGTAATATTTATCCCAATGATAAAATAACAATGGCACTTGCTATTTGTTACTCTGATAATATATACGCAATTAAAACGCATCTGTTTTTAGGAGAAGATATGATGATTAAATACGCAAGGAAAATGGGCATAAAAAGTAAGCTAGAGGCTAATGCATCACTTCCTCTTGGAACTAATGAATTATCTATCTTAGAATTTACTAACGCATATGCTACTTTAGCGAACTCCGGGTATAGTGTTAAGGAACACCTAATAAAAAAGGTAGAAGATGGTAATGGAGATGTACTTTATGAATATAAAAATAAAAAGGATAAAGTATTAAATAAATCATACACATATATATTAAGTGAACTTTTATCTAATACATATGATACATCTTTAAAAAGTTATACATCACCTACTTGTGCCTCTGTTAAACCTAAACTAACAAAAAAATATGCTGTTAAAAGTGGTACTACTGATTATGATTTATGGACTGTTGGATATAATCCCGATGTTGTAGTTGGAGTCTGGACTGGATATGATGATAATAGAAAATTATCTAATAAAGAATATAAATATGCTAAAAACATATGGGCAGACACTATAGAAGGCTACTTAAGAGAAAAAGATGCCAAATGGTATGAAAAACCAGATAATGTCGTTGGTGTTTTAACAGACGTTAACACTGGTAAAGAAGCAACTAATAACTCTAAACTTAAAACCATTTTATATTATATAAAAGGAACAGAACCTGGATATAAAAGTAAAAGTAAATCTGTAATTAGAGAAGAGAAAAAAACGACTAGCAATTAGTCGTCTTTTTTCTCTTCTTCTGATAAATCATTTGATAAAGCTTTTTTAAGTTCATCTTTATTCATTGAGGAATAGCCTTTAATTCCCTGAGCCTTAGCCATTTCTTTTAGTTTTGATAGGTTTACATCATCTAGCATTTCTTCAACTGGCATCTTACCATTTTCCGCTATATAATCGATTTGTTCTTTTGTTAACGTTTCGTGTTCAATTAAGTTAGAAGCTATTAAATCAAGTAAATCTCTATTTTTTTCTATTATCTTTTTAGCTTTACTATAACAATCATTAATTATTTTTCTAACTTCATTATCTATTTCTAATGCTACTTGGTCAGAGAAGTTTCTATTTTTATTATAATCTCTTCCTAAGAAAGAACTTCCCTCTGGAGTTTCTAATTGAACTGGTCCTAGACTAGACATTCCATATTCCGTTACCATGCTTCTAGCAATCTTTGTTGCCTTTGAAAAGTCATTGTGTGCTCCAGTTGTTATTTCACCAAACACAACTTCTTCTGCAACACGACCACCAAGTAATCCCATTATTTGTTCTAATAATTCTGTTTTAGTTGCCGTATATTTCTCTTCTTTTGGAAGCATTAAGTTATATCCACCAGCCTGACCACGTGGAATAATAGTTACCTTTTGAACATCATTTGCGTTATCTAATTTTATTCCTAATACAGCGTGTCCAGCTTCATGATATGCTACTAACTTCTTTTCTTCTTTAGTATATTTTTTAGTTACCTTAGCAGGTCCCATAATAACTCTATCTATTGCCTCATCTATTTCAGACATTGTAATAGCATTTTTTTCTCTTCTAACAGCAAGTAATGCAGCCTCATTAAGTAAGTTTTCTAAATCAGCTCCAGAAAAACCAACTGTTCTTTTTGCAATATTATCTAAGTGTACGTTTTTAGATAATATTTTATTTCTTGCGTGTACTTTTAATATTTCTTCCCTTGCTTTTTGTTCTGGAAGAGCAACAGTTACTTGCCTATCAAATCTTCCTGGTCTTAAAAGCGCTGGGTCAAGTACGTCAGGTCTGTTAGTTGCAGCAATTATTATAATTCCTTCATTTGCTCCAAAGCCATCCATTTCAGTTAATAATTGGTTAAGAGTTTGCTCTCTTTCATCATGGCCTCCACCAATACCCGTACCACGTTGGCGACCTACAGCGTCTATTTCATCAATAAATATTAGACAAGGTGCATTTTGCTTTGCCTGTTTAAACATATCTCTTACTCTTGATGCCCCAATACCTACATATAATTCAACGAAATCAGAACCAGATATAAAGTAGAATGGTGCATTTGCTTCTCCTGCAACTGCCTTAGCAAGTAATGTTTTACCAGTTCCTGGAGGGCCTACAAGTAAAACACCTTTAGGTATTCTAGCTCCTAATTTAGTAAATTTCTTTGGATTTTTTAGGAAATCAATTAACTCTTGTAACTCTTCTTTTTCTTCAGGTAATCCCGCAACATCCTTAAATGTTACCTTTCCATTATCAGGATTTAATTTAGCCCTACTTCTTCCAAAGTCCATTGATCCTTTTTGCCCACCTAGTTGCTTTGTAAAGAACCAGAATGCAATACCAATTAAAACTATGTAAGGAAGTATGTTAGTTAAAAACATAAACCAAGTACTTGATGTAGGATCTGATTTAGATACTATCTTAAAATCCTTTTTCTCACTTGCACTTACTATTTGTTTAATAACAGTATCTGAAAGCGGTGTTTTAACGCTAAATGTCTCTCCTTTTTTTGCATCTCTTAACGTACCTGTTAATTGGTATGTGTAAGCTTGCGTAGAAGGTGTTATAACAACTTCTTTAATGTTATTTTTATTTAATGCTTTATTAAACTCATTATATGTTAATTCCTTATTCATATCATTAGTCATGTTATATAAAAACATTATGGCAAGACCAATTACTAATAACATTACATAAGGAAACATTCCCTTTTTCATATTTTGATTATTCTGCATTTATTGTTCCTCCTTGTAATACTCTAATATTATATCATAGTTTCCTCTTTTTGACCTATCATATTTAGATTTTTTAAGGCCTGGAAGCCATATTATTTTATCATTACTATCTGTTACAACGGGTTGATTATGCCTTTGTTTCATACTAAGTTTTTCATCTATGTATATATCCTTTAACTTTTTAAACCCGGAGAGATTTAAGACGCTTATCCTATCACCATCGTTTTTAGTTCTAACAATAATAGGAAGTGATATTTCAGATGAGTTAAACGCCGCATAAAAATTAGTTGTATCACCTAACTTATCTATTTGTTTTATTACATATCCATTAAGTAAATGAAGTTCTTTATCAAATATAAAACACCAATTATTATAAATTATATCATCCGCAAAATATATCTTATTATAGTCTTTTATTAATTTTTTATTGTTTGGCATTGATAAAATGCTATTTGGTCTTTTACTTTTTAACATTTTTAAAATATCATTTTTATTTTTAGAAGTTACTTTCCCTATGTCTTTTTTGTACACAGAAAATAAATATTTTTCTATTACCTTTTCTATTATTAAATCGTCCTCTTTTAATAATAGAGAAATATTTATCTTATCATCCTTAACTACGTTAGGGTAAATCTTTAAAACCATTTTAGATACATAATCATCATATTTTTTTAATTCTAACGAAAAATCTACAAATTTCCTGTGGATAAGTTTATTTTCATCTTTTAATTTAGGCAAAACATACTTTCTGTACCTATTTCTTTTATATTCATCACTTGTATTGGAGTTATCCACAGCAAAAGGAATATTTTCTTTTATACAAGCTTTATTTATATCATCTTTTGTTAAATATAACAAAGGTCTTATAATAGAATAACTATCTCTTTTAGATATTAGATTTATTCCACTATAACCTTTAAGCGAAGATCCTCTAGATATTTTCATAAGAATAGTTTCAATTAAATCATCCCCGTGATGAGCGGTAAATAAATACTTAGAATTATATTTTTTTAGTACTTTATCAAAGAATTCATACCTTTTTTCTCTTGCTTCTTCTTCAGTAAACTTATTATTCTTATATTTATCTATCTTCATAAATTCAAAGATGATATTATTTTTCATACAATACTTTTCTAAAGCATCTTTTTCTAAATTACTTTCTTCTCTATGATTATGATGCACGTGACAACAAATAATTTTATTTTCTTTATATTTATTTTTTAACAAATCAAGTAAAAACATAGAATCTGGTCCATAAGATACCGCAACCGTTATTATGTCTTCTTTTTTTATATGCAAAGAATCCAGAAATTTATAAACATCTTTCATAAAATCACCTTAACGTATATTGTAACACAAAAAGAAAAAAACACCATATTCTATATGATATTTTAATAATTTTTAAATATATGCTGTGTTTTTTTAATCTAAATACAAATTTTCTATTCTTTTGTTATTTATCATTCTATCTTTGAATTAAGACTATAATATTAAAAACAAAAAAGAAAGTCAAATTTGACTTTCTTATTAATCAGTTAATTGGTCTTCTAATACATCTAATGCATCATCTTCTACTTGTTCACTTTCAAGAGAATATTTAACATTAGAGTAATATTTAGAACCTGTACCTGCTGGTATTAATTTACCAATAATAACGTTTTCTTTAAGACCTGTTAAATTATCAACCTTACCCTTAATTGCAGCATCAGTTAAGATACGAGTAGTCTCTTGGAATGATGCCGCTGATAAGAATGAATCAGTCTCTAACGATGCCTTAGTTATACCAAGCATTATTGGACGACCAGTTGCTGGTTTCTTACCATTTATAATAGCTTCCTTATTAATTCTAGTAAATTCGTGCATTGAAACTAATTTACCATCAACTAATTCAGTTTCTCCACCATCAACTATCTTAATACGAGCAATCATACGACGAGCAAGTATTTCAACGTGTTTATCTGAAACATCAACACCTTGTGATTTATAAACTTTTTGTACTTCTGATAGAATATAGTTTTGTGCAGTAATAGGATCAGTTACCGCAAGTAATTCTTTTGGATTTATAGAACCAACGTTTAACTTATCTCCTGCTTTTACACTTTGTCCTAATTCAACACAAAGTTTAACACCATAGTTAGTTGTATGTTCTCTTGTTTCTACGTCATTAGTAATAGCAATTTTATATTTACCATTTACTTCATCTATCTTAGTTATCTTACCATCTATTTCAGCAATTGTAGATTTAGCCTTTGGATTTCTTGCTTCAAATAACTCTTGTACACGAGGTAAACCTTGAGTTATATCTGCTCCTGATGCAACACCACCATTGTGGAATGTACGCATTGTAAGCTGTGTACCTGGTTCACCGATAGATTGAGCTGCCATAATACCAACAGCCTCACCTATTTCAGCAATGTTACCAGTTGCAAGGTTAATACCATAACAATGTTTACATACACCATTTTCTGTCTTACAAGTTAAAGCAGTTCTTATTTCAACTTCTGTAATTCCTGCCTTATCAATCTTGTCAGCGATTGGTTCAGTAATTAATTCGTTTTTATCTATAATTAATTGCTTAGTTTTTGGATCAACAACTTTTTTATTTGTATATCTACCAGTTATACGTTCATGAAGACTTTCTATTACAGTACCATCTGATTCATCAACGAATGCTTTAACAACAACACCTTGAATAGTACCACAATCTTCTTCTCTTACGATAACATCTTGAACAACATCAACTAAACGTCTTGTTAAGTAACCAGAGTCAGCTGTCTTAAGTGCTGTATCCGCATTACCTTTACGAGTTCCGTGAGTAGATATAAAGTATTCAGATACTGATAATCCATCAACGAATGAAGATGTAACTGGAATTTCTACTGCATCACCATTTGGTTTTGCAAGAAGTCCACGCATACCTGCCATCTGGTTATATTGTCCAATAGAACCACGAGCCCCAGAGTTAACCATCATCATAATTGGGTTATCTGTTAAAGTTTGTACTTTTTGTTTTAATTCTTTTTCTACTTCGCTTGTTGTATTATTCCATACTTCACAAACTTTTTCATAACGTTCTCTATCAGTTATTAAACCACGTCTATATTGTTTATTTATAGTGTCAACAACCTTTTGAGATTTATCAATAATTTCGTTTTTGTGTTCACTTTTTACAACGTCCGCAATTGAAATTGAAATACCTGATAAAGTAGAATACTTAAATCCTAAGTTCTTTAATTTATCTAGATATATTGAAGTTTCAGTTGTTTTATAACGTTTAAATACTTGTGCAATTATCTTCTTTAAGTCACCTTTAGCGAAAGGTTTTACAACTTCCTTATTTTTAATTTCTTCTGGAATGTTAGAACCTCTTTTTAAGAAATGAATCATAGGAGTAAATCCTTCATAATTAGCTTTAGTAGGTTCATTAATATACTGGAATCCATCTGGCAATATTTCGTTAAACAATAACTTACCAACAGTAGTTATTAAGTACATTTCTTTTTGCTCATCAGTAAATGTTTTATACTTAAATGATTTAGCTGGTAATGCTATTCTAGCATGAAGAGTAACTTCTCTTCTTTCGTATGCTTCGATAGCTTCGTTAGCGTTCTTAAATACTCTACCTTCTCCTTTATCACCAGGTTTTTCAGTAGTTATGTAATAGTTACCTAAAACCATATCTTGTGATGGAGTAACGATTGGCTTACCATCTTTTGGGTCTAGTATGTTATTTGAAGATAACATAAGTAATCTTGCTTCAGCTTGTGCTGCTTCAGAAAGTGGTACGTGAACAGCCATTTGGTCACCATCAAAGTCTGCGTTAAATCCAGCACAAACAAGAGGGTGTAATCTAATAGCCTTACCACTTACTAACTTAGGTTCAAATGCTTGAATACCTAATCTGTGAAGTGTTGGGGCACGGTTTAACATTACTGGATGTTCTTTAATAACATCTTCAACAACGTCCCATACTCTTTCATCTTGATTTTCAATCATCTTTTTAGCAGATTTAATATTGTGAACAATATCTCTTTCTACTAAACCATGAATAACGTGTGGTTTGAATAATTCAAGAGCCATTTCTTTTGGAATACCACATTGGTACATCTTAAGTTCTGGTCCAACAGCAATAACACTACGTCCAGAATAGTCAACACGCTTACCAAGTAAGTTTTGACGGAAACGACCTTGTTTACCTTTTAACATAGAAGAAATTGATTTAAGTGGTCTATTTGATGGGCCAGTAACATTTCTACCACGTCTTCCGTTATCAAATAAAGCATCAACTGCTTCTTGAAGCATTCTTTTTTCATTTTGAACAATGATTGATGGAGCATTTAACTCAAGTAATTTCTTTAAACGATTGTTACGGTTAATAACACGTCTATATAAGTCATTTAAATCACTTGTTGCAAAACGACCACCATCTAATTGAATCATTGGTCTTAACTCTGGAGGTATAACAGGAAGTGCTGTTAATATCATCCATTCAGGTTTATTTCCTGATTTATCAAATGAATCTAATATGTCTAATCTCTTTAATAATCTTGTTTTCTTTTGCTCTGAAGCACCATCTAACTCTTCTTCTATTTTTGCTATTTCAGCTTTAACATCTATTTCTTTTAGAAGTTTTAAGATAGCTTCAGCTCCCATACCCACTTCAAAAGTATTTCCATACTTTTCATAGTATGCACGGTATTCTTTATCAGATAAAGTTTGTTTCTTTTCAAGTGGAGCTGCACCTGGATTAATAACTACGTATGATACAAAGTATAATACTTCTTCTAAGTCTCTTGGAGACATATCAAGTACTAATCCCATACGGCTTGGTACACCTTTAAAGAACCAGATGTGAGATACTGGAGTAGCAAGTTCGATATGACCCATACGTTCACGGCGAACCTTAGATTTAGTAACTTCTACTCCACATCTATCACACACGATATCTTTATATCTTAATCTCTTATACTTACCACAAGCACATTCATAATCCTTTGTAGGTCCAAAGATTTTTTCACAGAATAAACCATCTCTTTCTGGTTTTAAAGTACGATAGTTTATTGTTTCTGGTTTTTTTACTTCTCCATAAGACCATTCACGGATTTGTTCGGGTGAAGCGATAGATATTTTAATTCCTTCAAATCTATTTGCATCTAACATTATTCTTCATCCCCTTCCACTTGTAAATCTTCCGATTCATCTAAATTGTCTTCTAATTCAGCTTCGTAATCATCAGATTCTTCTTCCGAAAGATCATCTCTTTCTTCTGCTTCCTCTTCTTTACTTACTATATCAACAGTTTCTTTTGGTTTTACCATTGATACATTATCTATTTCTTCGATTGATAAAGGAGCTCCTTCTTTGTCTTCCTCTTCTTCTAGAGTCTTAACATCTACTTCTTTACCATCTTCATTTATCATTGCAACATTTAAACCTAAAGCTTGGAATTCTTTAACTAAAACACGGAAACTTTCTGGAACACCTGCTTGATTAATTGGTTTACCCTTAACAATTGATTCGTATACCTTAACACGTCCTACAACATCATCTGACTTAACTGTTAAGATTTCTTGAAGTACGTGAGCAGCACCATAAGCATAAAGTGCCCAAACTTCCATTTCACCAAATCTTTGTCCACCAAATTGAGCTTTACCACCTAAAGGTTGTTGTGTAACTAATGAGTATGGACCAGTTGCACGTGCGTGTAATTTATCATCAACCATGTGGTCAAGTTTAATCATGTACATAACACCAACTGCTACACGGTTATCAAAAGGTTCACCTGTTTTACCATTGTATAAAACAGTCTTTCCATCTGGATCCATTCCAGCTTCTGCCATCATTTCTTGGATATCTTCCCAAGTTGCACCATCAAATACTGGAGTTGCAGTATATACTCCTAATTTCTTAGCAGCCATACCTAAGTGCATTTCCAAAACTTGTCCTGGGTTCATACGAGAAGGAACACCAAGTGGGTTAAGCAAGATATCAACTGGAGTACCATCTGGTAAGTATGGCATATCTTCTTGTGGAACAACAAGTGATACAACACCTTTATTTCCGTGACGACCAGCCATTTTGTCACCAACTTGAATCTTACGTTTTTGAACTATATATACACGGATTTCTTTTGAAACACCTGATGGTAATTCATCTGAATCCTTCTTAGTATAAATCTTTATATCATGAACTATACCAGCTCCACCGTGTGGAACTCTAAGAGATGTATCTCTTACTTCACGAGTCTTTTCACCAAAGATTGCGTGTAATAATTTTTCTTCAGAAGTAAGTTCTACCATTCCTTTTGGAGTTACCTTACCAACTAAGATATCTCCTTCTTTTACTTCCGTACCTATTCTAATAATACCATTAGCATCTAGGTTCTTACGAGCTTCTTCACTTACGTTTGGAATATCACGAGTAATTTCCTCAGGTCCTAACTTAGTATCACGACATTGAATTTCGTAATCCTCTAGGTAAATAGATGTTAATACGTCTTCTTTTACCATTTTTTCATTTAATATTACAGCATCTTCATAGTCATAACCATTATAAGTCATAAATGCAACTACTAAGTTCTTACCTAATGCAACTTCACCCTTATCTGTTGATGGACCATCTGCTATTATTTGTCCACGTTTTACCTTATCTCCAATTCTAACAATTGGTCTTTGGTGATAACAAGTACCAGCATTTGATTCCTCAAAGTTTTTAAGTAAGTATATATCCTTTGCTTTTGCTGTTTTAACAACGATTTTTTTACCATCAGCATATTCAACAACACCATCAGCTTTTGCTAAAATACAAACTCCTGAATCTTTTGCTGCTTGAGCTTCAACACCTGTTGCAACTAATGCTGCTTCTGGTTTTAATAAAGGTAATGCTTGACGCTGCATGTTACATCCCATTAATGCACGTTTTCCATCATCGTGATCTAGGAATGGAATACAACTTGTTGTAACAGATACAATTTGTTGTGGAGCAACATCGATATAATCTATTTCACTTGGTTTTGCAAGAATATTTTCACCATCTTGACGAGCTGGACAATGTTCTTCTATAATTTCTCCATCTTTCATCTCTACGTGAGCTTGTGCAATAATATGTCCATTTTCTTCATCTGCTGTTAAATAATCTATTTGATCTTGTAATTTACCATCTTTTACTCTTCTATATGGAGTCATGATGAAACCATATTCATTTACTTTTGCATAGTTTGCAAGAGATGTAATAAGACCTATATTGGCACCTTCTGGAGACTCAATTGGACAAATTCTACCATAGTGAGATACGTTAACGTCACGTACTTCCATAGCAGCTCTATCACGAGAAAGTCCGCCAGGTCCAAGCGCTGATAAACGACGTTTGTTATTTAATTCTGATAATGGATTAATTTGGTCCATAAATTGTGATAATGGACTTGATCCAAAGAATTCTTTAATAACAGCTGTTATTGGTCTTATGTTTATTAATGTCTTTGGAGTTGCAGTTTCAACATCTAAAGTAGTCATTCTTTCACGAATTACTCTTTCCATACGAGCAACACCAACTCTAAATTGGTTTTGTAATAATTCACCTACTTGTCTTAAACGACGGTTAGATAAATGGTCTATCTCATCTATTTGGCCTACATTTTGTAAAAGGTTCAAATAATATGATACAGATGCATATATATCTGATATAGTAAGTGTTTTAACAGTAAGCGATTGATCGTTACCTATTACTTTTATAACTTTATCTGGTTCTACTGGAGAATAAATGCTAATTACTTGAACCATAGTATGACTATCTAATTCTTTATCCATTGTAGCATCAACCATTCCGTATCCATCAGCTAAAATAGGTTTTAAAGTTTCTAATACATCATGAGTAACTTTAGTACCCTTTTTTATTACAACTTTTCCATCTACTATTATGTCTTCTGCTAATATTTGATTTAATAGACGATCCGCAACATCAAGTTTTTTATTAAATTTATAACGTCCAACCTTAGCTAAATCATATCTAAAATTATCAAAGAATCTAGTTATTAATTGGTTTTTAGCACTATCCAAAGTTGCTGGTTCACCTGGTTTTAACTTTTCATATATTTCAAGTAAAGCTTCATCAGTATTCTTTGTAGAGTCTTTTCCTAAAGAGTTAATTAAATATTCATCTTGTCCGTATAATTTTAAGATATCATCATCGCTAGATAGCCCAAATGCTCTTAAAAACGCAGTTACAACAACCTTCCTATTACGGTCTATTCTAACATCAACAACATCCTTACTATTTAGTTTATATTCAAGCCAAGTACCTCTTGTAGGTATGATTTGTGAAGATATTATAGAACGTCCATTCTTATCTATTTCTCTTCCATAATATACGCTTGGAGAACGTACTAATTGTGATACAATAACACGCTCTGACCCATTAAATATAAATGATCCTGAATCAGTCATAAGCGGCATATCACCTAGGAATATTTCTTGTTCTTTTACTTCTCCTGTTTCATTATTAAACAAGCGAGTTTGAACCTTTAATGGAGCTGCATATGTAGTTTTCTTCTCCTTACATTCTTTAATAGTATGTCTTGGTTCGTCAAATGAATATTCACCAAATTCCAAAGATAATGTTCCAGAGAAATTTTCTACTGGGCTTATTTCCTCTAACACTTCTTTTATTCCATCTTCGATAAACCATTCATAAGATTTGGTCTGTACCTCAAGTAAATCTGCTAATTCTAGAGATTTTTTTACTCTTGAGAAGTCTCTTCTTTCACGGTATTCGTTTACTTTTCTTACTTTATAAGCCACGCAATCCACCCCTAAACTATAAATTTTTAAAGAACATGTCTAAAATTAAAGACACAGTACCAATTTAAAATATTACAGGAAAAATCTACCCTTGTCAATAAATTTTACTTATTTTTACAAAAAAACACAAATATTTTATTATTTGTGTCATATATTTTAAATTAAACTTGCCTTTATTATAAAAAATCCTTTTTTCTTAGCTACCACTTCTACTGTTTTATATACGTTTTTCATATCTCTTACCATAGATTCTGCGCCTTGCTGTTTTCTAACAACTATCCATAACGAGCCACCGTCTTTTAAATGTTCTTTAGCGTTCATTACTATTTCATATAACTTTTCCTTTCCAACTCTTATTGGTGGATTAGATACTATATAATCATATTTATTAGTAATGTTTTTATAAGCATCGGATTCAAATACGTTTGCATTTAAGCCTTGTTCTTTTAAAGACATCTTAGATAGATGAATAGCTCTTTTATTAACATCAGACATATCCACAGTAAAACCTAAATGAGATGCATATATTCCAATTGGTCCGCATCCGCACCCTATATCTAATAATGTTTTATTATTAGGATCATCATACTTAAAATTCTTTAATAAAAGTTCTGTTCCAAAATCAAGTTCTCCCTTAGAAAACACACCATTATCGGTATAAAAATAAAACGGGATACCATTTATTTCTGCTATTACCTTCTCTATTTCTGATTTTAGGTTTTCTTCATTTGTAAAGTAATGTGCCATTTTTTCACCTCACCTTTTTAATTATAACAAAAAAGAACTACAAATTGTAGTTCTTTAAGTACTTATTTATCTAACTTATGCAAGTTCAACAGTAGCGCCAGCTTCTTCTAACTTAGCTTTAATTTCATTAGCTTCTTCCATTGGAGCGTTTTCTTTAACGTTTCCACCTTCATCAGCTAACTTCTTAGCTTCCATTAATCCTAAACCAGTAATATCTCTGATTGCTTTAATTACTTGGATCTTAGCTGATCCAGCGTCTTTTAATACTACAGTAGCTTCAGTCTTTTCTTCAGCTTCTGCTCCAGCAGCTGGTGCAGCAGCAACAGCTACAGCACTTGGATCAACTCCAAATTCTTCTTTCATTGCGTCTACTAATTCTTTAACTTCAAGAATTTTCATTTCTTTTATTGCATCAATAATTTCTTGTGTACTTAATTTTGCCATTTTTATTTTCCTCCTATTTTCTTTAAAATTATTCTTCTTCTAGATTTTGACTATGTAAGTCAAGGCAGATAGCAACATTCTTTACGTGTTCCATTAATCCAGCGGCGAACATTGTTAATAATCCGTCTCTTGATGGAACTGTTGCTAGTTCTTTTAATTCACTTAAGCTTGTTTCTTTTCCATCTACGATACCACCCTTTAATTCAAGTGCAGGATGATCTTTTGCAAAGTCTGCTAAAACCTTTATAGGTGCAATAGCATCATCTGATGTTGCTATGGCAGATGGACCTTCTAGACAATCATCTAAATTGATAGATAACTTGTCAAATGCTCTTTTTGTTAAAGTATTTTTATATACTTTATAAGAAGCTTCTTGTTCACGTAATTTACGACGTAATTCAGTAATTTCTGAATCAGTTAAACCACGGTAATCAAACAAAATAGCACTTGCTGCGTTTTGAACACGGTCAGCTATTTCATTTACAACTTCTTCTTTTTTAGCAATTATAGCTTGGTTTGCCATTGTTCATTCCTCCTTCGTTAGTATAATAAGTACCTTTTATAAATTAAAAGATCTCTACATCAAAGACGTAAAGACCTTAAAATCCTATTTTGATTTTTGTCCTCGGTAGGAATATAAGTTACGTGATTATATCACTCCTACTGTCTTTGGTACTTCAATTAACCTTTCTTGGTTAACTACTGATAGTTTATATTATTTTTAATTATTTGTCAAATGATGATAAATCAACCTTGATTCCAGGACCCATTGTTGAAGCAAGTGAAACACCTTTTAAGTAAATTCCCTTTGCTGCTTGTGGTTTTGATTTAATAATAACATCCATAAATGCTTTTACGTTATCAACTAATTTTTCATCATCAAACGAAACTTTACCTACTAAAGCATGTACGTTAGCATATGAATCAGTTCTGTATTCAACACGTCCTTTTTTAACGTCTTCAACAGCCTTTTTAGTATCCATTGTAACAGTACCAGTTTTTGGGTTTGGCATTAATCCTTTTGGACCTAAAACCCTACCTAACTTACCTAACATAGGCATCATTTCTGGTGTTGCGATAATTACATCAAAATCAAACCAATTTTCCTTTTCGATCTTAGTAATCATGTCTACGTCACCAACATAATCAGCGCCAGCGTCTGTTGCAGCTTTTGCAGCATCACCTTTTGCTAAAACTAATACTTTCTTAGTTTTACCAGTTCCGTGAGGTAAAACGATTGCACCTCTTAATTGTTGATCGTTTTTCTTAGTATCTAGATTTAATCTTACTGCTATTTCAACAGTACCATCAAAAGTTGATACAGAAGTTTCTTTTACTAGCTTAACAGCTTCTTCTAAAGAATATAATTTACCTTTTTCGATCTTGCTTAAAGCTTCAGTATACTTCTTACTTTTCTTTTTCATTTTCTTACCTCCTTGTGGTATATAGCGGATTTTCCTCCCACATAGATAAATCTATATGACTATTGTTATTTTTTGCTTTTTTATTTTTATTATTAATCTTTTATTTCAATACCCATATTCTTAGCAGTACCAGCAACTATTTTCATAGCTTCTTCAACAGTATATGCATTTAAATCAGGTAATTTGATTTCAGCGATTTCTTTTAATTGATCCTTAGTTAATGAACCAACAATTTCTGAAGAACCCTTTGTAGAGCCCTTTTTGATTTTAGCAACTTTCTTTATTAAGAAAGATGTTGGTGGAGTTAAGAATCTAAGTTCAAAACTTCTATCATCGTAAACAGATATTTCAACTGGAACGATATCTCCCATCTTATCTTTAGTTGCGTCATTATATTTAACACAAAATTCACCAGAGTTAACACCTAATGGTCCAAGTGCAGTACCTACTGGTGGAGCAGGTGTAGCTTTACCTGCTGGTAATTGTAATTTTAATTTTCTTACTAATTCCTTTGCCACGAAAAACACCTCCTATATTATATTTTTTCGCGAGTGGTCAAATAGCTTTATTTTTAAATCCGCGCCTTCCACTAATCTTTTTTCTTTCATCATCTATATAAAATATATAGCTGCGCATATAATTTTATCACAGCATATATGATAAAAGCAAGTGCTTTTTTTATTATTACTCTTTTGTAAATTGAGTAAGTTCAAGTTCAACGTTTGTTTCTTGACCAAATAAGTCTATTGAAACATTTGCCTTTTTAGCATCCAAATCAAGCTCAGTAATCTTACCTGCAAGCATTTTAAATGGACCGTCAGTTATCTTAACGTTATCTCCAACCTCATAGTTAGTAACAACGTTTTCACCTGTATAACCAATTTCTTTAAATATTCTTTCTACTTCATCATCATATAAAGGAACTGGTTTTGCACCTTTACCTGATGAGCCTAAGAATCCAGTAACACCCGGCGTATTACGTACTATATACCAAGATTCGTCTGACATTATCATTTCTACCAAAACGTATCCTGGAAATAGCTTTTTCATTTTTTCTTTTTTCTTACCATCTTTTATTTCTACTTCTTTTCTTTCTGGAACTATTACTCTAAATATGTTTTCTTGCATATCCATTGAATTAATTCTCATATCAAGTTTTTCTTTAACTTTAGCTTCGTGTCCAGAATATGTATTTACTACGTACCATTTTTTCTCTTCCATACTAACCAATTAACTCCTTTACTTTTGTTATTCCTGCAATTACTAAATCAGTTGCAACAAAAAATAAACATATAAATAACATAAATAATAATGTTGCAATAGAATACTTTACTAAGTTTTTCTTTGATGTCCAAATAACTTTTTTTCTTTCTTCTTTAACACCAGTAAAAAATTCTTTTAGTTTTGCGATTAAACTTTTTTTATTTTTCTTTTGCTTTGCCATATTATATCTCCTATAATCCAAAATAAAAACACCTTTTTAAGTGCTAACTGTCTAAATATTAGCACAAATAATCATAATAGTCAATTTATTTCTTTTAAAATATTAGTTAGTTTGCTTCTTATTCTAACCAATGTTCTTTCTATTGCTTTTGGCGTTTTACCTAAAGTATCCGCTATCTCTTCATAGCCAAAATTATTTATTCTAAGATCATATACTGTTCTTTCAAAATCGGTTAACTCCTCAGATAAACGTTTGTTAAAGTAATCATTATCTTCTTTGCTTACTAATAAGTCCTCTAATCCACCTTTAGAAGTTGTTAAGAAATTATCAAAACTTCTTATATCATCTTCCATTGTGTAATCTAGTGAATATGATTCATTTAATATACTATGTTTTTTTCTGTTAGCATTTTTAACAGCGGTTAATATTTTTCTTTTAATACATAAAAATGCAAACGTTGAAAACTTAATATCTTTTTGCTCCTTAAAGCTGTCAACGGCTCCTATAAGGCCAATTAACCCCTCTTGGTATAAATCATTAAAGTCAATTCCTTTTCCCTCTACATAAGTACTATATTTATTAGCATAATAAGTTATTACTGGTTTATATTTTTTAGCTATAACAAGTTTTGTTTCATCATTATTATCGGATAACATATACAATAATTCACCGTCATCAGGTAAATTTTTATAGTCCTTTTTATTTGGCATATAAGCACCTACTTTCGTTGTCTTACAACTTCATAAATCATTATGCCTGCTGCAACTGAGGCATTTAAACTATTTATTTTCCCATACATTGGTATGTTTGCTATAAAATCACAATTTTTCTTAACAAGATTACTCATTCCAAATCCTTCGCTACCTATTATTAACGCTATAGAAGTAGTGTAATCTATTTTGTCATATGAAACACTATTTTCTAAATCAGTCCCAACTACCCAAACACCATTAGCTTTTAATTTCTTTATTGTGTTATTAAGATTAGTTACCTCAACAATTTTTACGTTATCTAACGCACCAACACTAGTTTTCATAACGGTTGAATTTACTGATACACTTCTATTTTTAGGAATTATTATATAGTCTACGCCTGCAGCCTCACAAGTACGTATAATGGCACCAAAGTTATGTGGATCTTCTAAATGATCTAATATAACGATAAAGGCTTTATCTGGCATATTATTTAGCATATCTTGTTCACTTAAATATTCATAATCAGGAATCTCCAAAATAACGCCTTGATGATTCTTTTTCTCTAGTTTTTCCATCTGACTAGTAGTTAAGTAATTTATTAAAACGTTCTTTTCCTTTAAAGCCTCATCTATTTCGCTTCCTTTTAAATTATCATTTAGATAAACTTTTTTTATTTTACGATTATTATTTATAAGTTCTTTTGCTACGTTTCTTCCAAATACATACATATTATCACTCCATTGTTATTGATTTTATTAATTCTTTTATTCTATTTGTATCTTTATTTATATATAGCATTCCAAATAATGCTTCTAATGCCGTTGCTTTCTTATAAGTTACTATATCAGTATGTTTAGGTTTTGAATTAGGCTTATAATTTCTAGCTCGCCCTACTGTATATAACTCATCTTCATTTAGCATGCCTTCATTAATTAGTTTCTCTAAAATACCTGCTTGTGCATATGCACTAACATATTTAACAGCCTCTTTTTGAAGTTTATTAGCATTATTTATGCCTTTTAGTACTAAGTAATTTCTTATTTCAACTTCATACACAGAATCTCCTAAATACGCCAAAGCACCTGCGTTTATTAAATTTGCTTCCATTTTCTCACATCCAATAGTATTAAAACATAATAAAATGCAAAAAACAAGGATTTATTCCTTGCTAATCTATCTTTAGAATTTTTTCTCCGTTTTTTGAATATAAATACTTTTCTCTAGCATATCTAGCTGCATACTCTGGATTCTTAAGTTTATCAACATCATCAGTTAGAGTTGTTTCATCTTCTTTTAGGGTTTCTAATTGTTTAGTAAGTTCTCTTTTTTCTTTTTTCTTCTCCCCTATTTTTATAACATTATCAATTGATGATATAACTGATAGACCAATTATAAAGAAACATAAAATAGATGTAAGAACTACTCTACGGCGTTCTTTTGCAGTTAATTTATTTACCATTTATACCATCTCCATTATATTTTCATTATATAACTCTTTAGTTTTTATTTCAACTTTTTTGTGTTAGAAAAGTAAAGTACTTTACAAAAGAGTATACCAAATATAAATGATAAAAAAATGTAGAAAGATAAACTACCATAATTTATTTTATAAAGCAAAAGATAAAAGATTATTATATGGGATAGCACAAATAACATTTCAAGCATAAATTTTACTACTCTTTTTTTAACTTTAATTAAATTAAATATCCTAAGACTTGATAAAAAAAACATACCATATATAAAGGAATAAAACAAAACTTTAAATTGTTCTTCTAATGTCATTATTTAAATAACTTAGTAATTATTGAATTTTCCTTTTTAGACTTTCCTGTATCAAAGTAAGAAAATGCATCTACTACTCCCTTTATCATAATGGTGCCTTCATAGGTATCAAGTTTTATTATTTCTAAATCTTTTCCTTTTATTCCAAGAGGGCCTGCTGAAGTTTCTAGTAAAAATTCTTCATTATCAAAGCTATCTATTTTAGTTATCCCACTTATTTGTATATTTTGTCTTTCTGTAATACTTATACTATGGTTTAATAATTCTAATTTATCAGTATCTTTGTTCATAGTGCCTCCTGATAAATTATATTAAATAAAAAAAAGAATATAACTAATTTTCTTTGTTATATTCTTCTAATATCGCTCTTTCTATTTCTTCTCTTAATTCTTTATTAACTGGGTATACATAGTCTATGTATTTATCATCTGATACTTTTCTATTTGGCATTGCTGCAAACATTCTAGAGTTTCCTTCAATAATTCTAATACCATTAATTTTAAGTACGCCATCTAATTCTATTATCGCATATCCTTTTACTCTAGAATTTTCCTTTTCTTCTTTTTGTACTGATACTTTAGTTACTTTCATAAACATCACTCCTTGCCATTTAAGTTTATTACCTCAATTTTATCACAATAGTATAAAAAATAGCAACTGAATTGCTATTTTTTAGATTTATTTCTAAGAATTATTAAAGCTACCAATAAAACTGCTAATCCTCCAATTACTAAAACGTAATTAATTACTTTTCTACCAGTTATAATTGTTACTATTAATTCTGCTGAATCCGAACTTCCTTCAAGCTTTGCCTTTTTATTTGTCAAGTTTACTTGAATATCACTATTTGATGCATCACTAATAGTAAAAGTTGCAGTAGAATCTTTATCTTTAATAGCATCATATCCTGTTGGAGCTTCTTTTTCAACAAATCTGTAATCACCAGCCGGTAATCCTTTAACATTTATTATTCCATCCGTAGTTTCTAATATTACATTATCCGATGTAGCAGTTAAAGACGAATCATAAACATAAATTGAACCAGCTTGATGTTTTAATGGCACATCAATATATATACCATTTTGCTTAACTTGAAGAGCAAATTTACCACCATTTATTAATGAACCATTTTCGTTTAACTTATTAAATACAACTCCAGATACACCATTTTCCATAGTAACAGTTTTCTTTGTATCCGTTTCCTTTATTGTTATCGTTTGAGATGGATTCTTAGGAAGTGTGCTACCACAAACGGTTTTTGTTTCAGTAACAACAAATGTGCCAGTTGGTATTTCTATAATATCAAATTTACCATTACAAGTTTTTATTTCTTTTGTAGTTCCACTTGGGCAATTTTCATTCATGGATTTATATTTATATTTTCCATTTGATATTTCTGTTACACAAACATATTTATTACCAGATTTTATTTCAAAAACTGGTCCATTATCAATGCCATTATCACACGTTTTAACAGTACATGAATCACCTGTTAAAGACATTACCTTACCTGTTTCAGGATCTAACGTTCTCTTATCCATTATTAGATGTCTATCCGTGTTTTTAATAGAAGTATACTTGATTTTTGCTATATTAGACTCGGTATCTGCGGAAGTTACGTTAACTGTTGTATAACCTGATTTCTTAATATGACCTGTTGGAGCTTGCAATTCAACTACATAATATTTTCCGGTTCTTTTAAGTCCCTTACATTCTCCTTGACCTTTACTTGTTTTAATTTCACAAACCTTATTTTTCAATTTTGAATCACTATAAACTGCAAACTTTGCGGTACCAGCCGTTATAACTGTTTTACCATTTTCATCTACTTTTTGTACCTTCAAAGCATATTTTGGAGCTGATCCAGTATAAACATTTAATGTAAACGTCTTTTTCATTGCTCCGACCATAAGTGATTGCCTATCATGATTATTAGTTTCATAAAATTGTGCCCATGAAGTTTTTGAGCCTAATTCAGTTCTGTATTTTAACTCATCATTACCGTTAGGTAAATAATAATATTCAAAAGTTATTTTTACCGGACTAGACTTTGCAATTTCTTTTTGCGTTGATATAGTGCACGAATTATTAGAACACTTTAAAGTCACGCCACTAGCTGTAAGTCCATCAGTACATTTTTTTGCACCACTATTACCGATTTTACAACTATAATATTTGAATAGATCTTTTTGAGCATTTCCTGAATCTACCTTGTATGTTTTTTTAAACTCAGCTTTAGACTGACTTTCCGATGCAACTGACGAAAGACTTAATGCTTTCGTTGTTGACGCCCACGAAGGAGTTGCTGTACTATCAAATCTTGCAGCACAAATAAGAATATTTTTATATTCTTTATACATACCTTTATCTGACTTTATCAAATCATACAAACTTTTACTAACCTTATTATTAGGTGCATAATTTCCTTTAAATATATTAGAAGCATTAATTGAAGTTCTTTCTCCAGTTACTATCTCCCATACTAATGCTTGTTCCGAAACTATTCCATCCTCTTTATTTACATAACATGACATTATCTTTTGTAACATTTTCTGCTTAGTTGCACTCCAAGCCCATTTTGGGTTATATATACCTTTTTGTAATGTAGGTTTTACATTATAAGAAATCTTTGATGAAAAACTAGCACCTGGTTCTATACAAAACAAAGGTGAACCATTAACTGTAAACTTTTCAAGATTACTAGTTTCTCTATAATTATGAGCAGGATATTTATATTTTTTTTGAATTAAAGAAGTATTCCAACCTCTCGTGTAATAAGTCTTATTAGACCCAAAAGGATTATTTTTTTCAGCCTTTACCGTAGCGGCAAAAACTTTATTAGGAAGGAAGAAAAATCCGACAAATAAAATAATTAACGTTATTAGTACTGATTTTTTATTGTGCTTCATTATCTTCACCTCCAAAAATTGCTAATTTATCCACTGACGCAGTATTTATAAATGAACCGGCCTCTTTTCTTGTTATATCAAAGGCAACCGTTAAATATTTTTTCTCATTTTCATATATTAGTTCATTTTGCAATGAATAGTTTGCTAATGTACCATCTTCTAATAATTCCCAACCTTTGTTTTCATCATATTTAGGATTAAATTCCATTCCGTCAGGAATTATATCAGAAATCATTGTTATATATCCTGGATAATATTTAACGTTTTGTACCTCTATTGTATAAACAACCTTTATATTAACGTTATTTATATCTTTTACATCTAACTTAGCTAACTTTGTATTACCATAATCTTTTTTTGTTACAACACCTAAAGCATTTGTTACTTCTGCTCTTGTTATATATTTATTTAATTTTATTTCAAAAGATTTTCTTAGAGCTAATCCTAAATTCATATTTTCTATTCTTCTTGTTTCATCTGTAACTACAAAATCATCAGTTCTAACTTCTGTTATATTATTATCATCTTCATCAGAATCAATATCATCAGAAATCTCCTCGTCGTCTGAAATTTCTTCTTCATCATCTGATAAAGTATCTATTTCATCATTTGCATTTGAATCATCTGTTAATGCCTTAGAGTTAAATACCGAAACTTTTGAAGGATCCTCATAATCAGTTATTACGGTTGTAGCTGAATACTTATCTTTATTGAATTCTGCAGAAATATAATAATTACCTCTTTCAAAACCTGAGAATGTATAATTACCTTTCTTATCTGGAGTAGTTTCCATGGTTTCTCCAGTATCCACGTTATGAAGAGTTAATGTTACACTATCTATCTTTAATTCATCATCATCCATCAAGCCATTACCATCAAAATCTTCCCATACAGTTCCTGTTATTTTTTTACTAATAACATCTATTTTTAATGGCTTAAATTCATTTATTTTATTTTCATATTCTATGTAAGAATCAAATTTATAATAATCATCTGCTTCATTGTCTTTTGTTTGAATACTAATGTCAGTAACCTTAGCTTGACTAGCTCCTACATCAGAATACGTAACTTTATATGCCGTAATACCTGAATATGAAGAACCAGACTTAAACTTATCACATGAAGAATAATTTGCTGAAGTAACATTGCTCTTATTAGTTACGGAATCACTGGTACAGTAGGCATCAGAAGGTATATTAGAAATAGTATAACTTCCTTTAAACTCCGATCCGTTTTCGTTACTTGGTAAAATTGTATAAATATTTACATTAGAAAATGAATTATCTTTATTATTAAATATTTTAGTTTCAAATTGGAATGAAGCATTTTTATTTATGTTGCTTATTATATTTGTACTATTTTTTGCATATTGTCCATATGAAATATCTTCTACATTTTGAACTGTTATTTTATTTTCTATTGTTTTAAACACATTGCTAGATAAATCATTTTCTATACTGGTATTATCACTATGATTTCCAACTTTAGTAACAATAGTTAAAATACTTTTATTAGGAGTTGTAACATCAATGTTAAAATCAAACATTATATCATCAAGCCATGTATTAACCGCCGCACCAGAATATTTATAAGTTATAACCGTTTGTCCATTACTATTTTTTATTACCGATTGTGGTTTTATTTGATATGTATCATTATAAACATAGTTTATACCTTTTGGTAAAGTAACAACTATAGGAAGTGATTTTATTGAAGTATACCCAAATATATTTGAATAAGTTTTCATCGCAGGCGATGTTACACCAGTTGAGATAGTTGCAGTATGAGATGCATTTGATGAAGCATCAAGAATTATATCAGTTAAATCATTATCTATAGAAACTAAACTTCTTACCTTATAAGGCGTTAGATATGCACTATATGATGTTACATCTTTAGAATCAGAACTATTAGTATCAATACTTATATTGGTATGTAAAGTGCTTGATATTGATTTTTGAGATATATTAGATGTATCTTCACTTACAATATATTTTGTTTTTAAAGTAAACGTTGTACCCTTTGTTACGGCATCACCTGATTGTGGTGTAATAACTACTTTTATATTTGTTATAGTACTTTTACCATCGTAAGCTGCAGGATCTATCGTACAACTTGTTTTACTAGTGCAGTATTTTATTTCCGATTTAAAATCACTCAAATCAACTTGTGTATTTGAATTAGATACACTTAAATCATAATATAGTTTTTTAGGCTCTGATGTGTCATCAGAAACATCACTTGATTCTATGTTCTCACTATAAGCAGTAGGTGTTAATAAATTATTAACATCTAGTAACATTTCAAGTTGTTTAAAATCGTTATCTGCATCTATTCCGTAATGAACTTTAGAGTGAACTTCAACAACTTCTCCTAATGCTGCTGTAAAATAATTATCATTTTGTGATGTTTTACTATCTTCAGTTACCTTTGTTAAACTGCCTCCTTCATCAACATATAAATTATTTTCAAATGTATTAGTTCCTTTGGAAACTTCTTCATTCTTACGACTAGCACTAACTGCATTACTAAAGTCCTTTGATAATGAAGCCTTTAATGTTACAGTTGAAGCTAAACTTGAAGGGACAACAACATAATATGAGCCGATTGCATATATTTCTTGATTGTTTATTTTATAAAGCTCAAAATTATTAGTTATATTAGGATTAACCCTTAATTCAAATATTTTATCACTTACTCTTAAAATTTTATTTAAGGTAAATGTGTAATTATCAATGTTAATTGTATAAGTAAGTTTTTTATCACCATTTGATCCAGTATCAATTCCCGTTGCGTTACATTTGTCACTAGGACATACTATTTCTTTATCACCATACTTAATATTTTCTTTAAAATCAGCACCTTGATATGAATAAGAATATTTTTTTGCAGTAACTGTACTTGTTGTTATCTGCTTTATCTCACCTATGATTATTTTCCTTATCGAGACTACGTCTCCACTTTCGTCCAAATATTTTTCATAATAAGTACCATTTTTACTAGCTATTTCTTTTAAAGATGATTTATCATTTTCTATATCATTATTATTATTTTCTGAAAATCTAGTATCAAGATCAGAAGTTGATGTCGTGCCAAATTCAACAAATTTATCTACCGATTCTAAATATAGTGTTCTAGGGCCTCTTAAAGCAACTTTATTTTTATCTTTAGCAGTATCAATAGATTTTATCAATATGGTTGATCCATCTTTATCAGAAGCCGTATATTTTAGCCCAACTAATTTATCATTCTCAATAACACACTCAGATCTAACTCCAGAAGTAGTTGATGATAAATAAGAATCCATTGCTTTTCTTTCTTCGGATGATATATTATGATCATCAACTTCTATGTCACTTACATCCGGAATTGTTATACTTGGAGTTATAACAGAGGTATCATCATATGTATCATCTTTTGACACAGCAGTTAACTTTATTTTTTCTTTTGAATTTTGATTACTTAGACTCGGTAAAGAAACAAAATAAGAATCTTTATCTTCATTTATTACTCCATAAGAACCCTCAGAGGTTGCAATATCTTTATTTACACCATTATCTTGAGCAGTAAGATATATTGGAACTCCCTCATCAGCTTTAATATATTTTCCCTTTAAATTTTGTACATCAGAAGGCGTTAGTCCAAGTACAATTCCAAAATATGTTTCTCTTCCACTTTCAGCTTTTTTAGCAATTCCACTTTCCAATATTAATGAAGATAAAGATATCGTATTCGTATACGTTGATGTTATTTCAGTGTTCTGCGGTGTATTTACTACATCTTGTCCATTTGAACCTAATTTAATTGAAACAGACTCTATTTTCATCTTTGTATTGGAAGCTGCATTTTGAACCATGAACGTAAAATTTTGATTCATCGAAGAACTTAATTCAACGTCATAAACGGTATACGTAAACGTTTTATTTGATTCATCCATCTCAAACTCCCCGCTCTCGGAAGCTTTCCACATACCGATTTCTGAGTATTTATCCGTTGTAATTTTATATGTTATTTGATCAATTGTTTTGCCAACATATTCTTCATTAACGTCATATTGCAACTTATATGTTACATCAGAAAAATTTGGAACTTCATTTGATTCAGTTCCTGACAATGCAAAACTTTTTATAGATGCCGTTGCTGAATTTATCTCATTTGTAGTAGCAGCTTTTACGATAAGTGCAATAACTAACGATAATAAAAGAACACCAACAAAAGCAGAAACATATTTATGTTCTTTTACAAAATTTAATATCCTTATTCTAGTTATTATAAACCAATCCTTAATTTTAGTTTTAGTCGCAACATTCATGATAAAGTACCTCCATTTTATTGTATACATTTTAATTTAACCATAAATGATATAAAAAATCAATTATTCCATCAAAAAAAGTTCATTATTATGAACTTAAAACAACACTATTTATTAAAATGTCCGAATAACTAAAACTTTTAACGTCTGTTTTGGTTTTAAACGTCCAAATATTTTTATACGTATCAAGTACAAATCCTTCATAAGTTTCGCTTTTATTACGCCCTATATCAACCCAAACTTTTATTTTCTTACCCTTTAAAGACTCTATTTTCTTTTTTATCTCGCCTATCAAGTTTTGCCTCCTTATCTTGGATATCCAGTTGTCATAACGCCCCTTGTATTAACTCCACCCATACCATCTTTTCCATTCGAGGTTTTATCAAGTAATTCAATTAAATCAACTTCCTTAGTCTTATCAAGCAAACTAAGTGTTAGTGCTATAATTGCAGGATCAAGTGCATGTATATTAACCTTTTTAGGACTAGATGCAAAATTAGCGCCTGCCTTTATAAGCATGTCATATTCAGACTGACATGCCCCTGCAATTATTATTAATTTGTCATAATCCTTTTGAAATCTTCTGCATACTTTAACAGCTTCCTTAAAATACTTAGAATTTTGTTTTACAAGTGAATCATGACCTGTTATAACAACTATATCTGGATTTATATCTTCCAAATATTTTTCTATATTAGAAGCCATTTGTTTTTCATCTGAATAAACCCCAAAGGCAAGTACGTTTGCCTTCTTATAAAACTCTAAACATCTATCTAAGTATTCCTTATCACCGTCAACATGAAGTATTTTTCCGGGAATATAGAAATAGTCACTTCTTTCAAAACTTCTTAATTTATCAATTTCTTGATAAAAACGTTCATCTGCTGAAGTTTCATTTTTTGTTACAAGAAGTAAATCAGAAACATTACTATCCGCGCATAGCCTTACGTTTACGCCTTTTAAATAAGCATTATTATCTATTATTTTCTCTATTTTAAATACTACGTCATTATCGTGAGAAATTCTAGTTACCAAATCTCCTACTTTAAACATTTATATCACCCAAATAATTTTATGCAGCAAAAAAACTAAACATTCCGTTTAGTTTAAATTATTTGAAATATCTATAAATTCATCCATGGTTATATTTTCTGCTCTAAAAGTTATATTCTTATTATATTTTTTTAAAACTTCATCTATTTTATCTAAGTCATAGGTTTTTAAGTTATTTTTTAAAGTCTTTCTTTTTTGACAAAAGGCATCCCTTACCAACTTAAAGAATAATTTTTCATTATCCGCCTTTAAAGCATTACGTTTCTTAGTAAACGTTACAACAGCAGAGTCTACGTTTGGTTTTGGATAAAAAACGTTTCTAGATACAACAAATGCCTTTTTAATATCAAAGTAATAATTTAAAAATATAGTTAATGAATTATATGATTTTGTACCTGTCTTGGCAGAAAATCTATCCGCAACTTCATTTTGAACCATAACTATTATTTTTTCTACATCTATTTGTTCTTCTATAAACTTAGTTATGATTGGTGTTGTTATATAATAAGGAAGGTTTGCAACAACCATTAAAGTTTTGTATTCATACTTTTTTAAATCATCTTTCACACACCTATTTAAGAAATCATCAAAAATAATATCAACGTTAGAAAAATCATTTAAAATAACGTTTAATGGCTCTTTTAAGGTCTCATCTATTTCATAACCAAGTACTGTTTTTGCCTTTAAAGAAAGCCTTTTAGTTAGCGCTGCTGCCCCAACGCCTATTTCTATAACTAAAGTATCTTTTGTGATATCAGCTTCTTTTACAATGTTATTTAATATGTTTTGATCTAGCAAAAAGTTTTGGCCAAATTTCTTTTTAAAAACAAAGTTATTACTATTTAATATGTCTTTTGTATTCATGTAAATCACCTCATATAATGAAAAAACAAATAAAATTAATTATTTGTTTTTATTTTACCATAATATTTAAATTATCTCCAAGTAACAGCAACATCTATTTGTGTTGGATGGTGTTTAACAAAACCTCCTGTATCACAAACTATTGCAGCTCCAAGTGAGCTTTCAATAATAGACCCCTTAGGTCTAATATTATAATTAGCTGCTACCATTACGTAATTTCCTAACATTTTAACTCCATCTTCACGCACCCAGTAAGGATATTCTGCTTCAGAATAGCCAGCACGTCTCATTGAGTTAATAACTTTAGTCATATTTAAATTATAGTATGTCTCTCTTCCGGATGGCCCATTAACTACACCCTTGCTTTTAGAAAGTACATCACCAGTCCAGCTACTTTTAGTAGTCGTTGTAGTCGGCATAGTAGTTGTTGTTGTAACAGTTGTCGTACTTTCTGTTTGCGTAGTAGCTGAAGTAGTAGTAACCTCTTTATTTTTAGTAACTGCTATTACTGATGCTACATAGTTATTTGGGTCAAATGTTTTCTTAGTAGTAGAAACGGTTATAACATCTTTTCCACTATCAGAAAATAATATTCCGGCCTTTGAAAAACCAATAAATGCTATTAAACATACGAATAAAATGAGTAAAGCACCTTTAATTTTTCTATTAAAATGTTTCACTTTTTCACCTCTCGCCCATAACTTGGGCTCGTGTATAATGATACCATATATGACACTACAAGTCAAATTTAGACATTACGTTTTGACTTGTTACGTTTTTTACCTCATCTTTAGATATACCTTTTAAATCTGATATTTCCTTTATAATATATTTAAGATATAAAGGATTATTAGGTTTTCCTCTATATGGTTCTGGAGTTAGATATGGACTATCTGTTTCAAGTGAAATACTAGTAATTGGAATTTCTTTTACTACTTCTTTTACTTTTTTTGCATTCTTAAAAGTTACAACTCCTCCAATGCCTATTAAAAAGCCTTTTTTTATAAAACGATTGGCCATTTCTAAACTTCCGGAATAACAATGAAGAATCCCTGTTACATTATATTCATTTAATAAATTATAAGTATCTAAAATAGAGTCCCTTGAGTGAACTATAACTGGCAGATGAAGACTTTCTGCTATCATTAACTGTCTTTTAAATATTTCTATTTGCTCTTGTTTATTTTCCTTAGTCCAATAATAATCAAGACCTATTTCACCTATTGCTACTACCTTTTTATTTAAAGCAAGTTCTTTTATTTTTTTTAGTTCAAAATCACCCACGCCTTCTACGTTTTCTGGGCCTATTCCAACTGCTGCATAAACTTCTTTATATTTATTTGCTAAGCTAACAGCTTCCATGCTACTTTTTAAGTCATAACCGTTTATTATCATTTTAGTAACACCATTTTCTATAGCCATTTTTATTTGTTCATCTACATTTTCATACTCCATGCTTAATAGATGACAATGAGAATCTATAATCATTTATATCACCTAAAAAAATTATACCATATTACTGATATAATTTTAGTGCTAAAAATTTTACAAATAAAATTGTTACAACAGCACAATATATAATATCCATTATATTGTGGCTATCAATATAGGTTAGTAAAGAAAATGTTATTAAAAGTATAAATAATCCTATTTTAAGTAAATAACTAATATCTACTCTACTTGTAAGTTCATTTTTGTGCATCAAAATATCTTCCTTTCATCATAGATTTACTACGAATACTACTTGATACAACAATGACAATATAACACATATAAACTTACTATGTAAATAATTTTGACAAACTAACACAAAATTTGACAAAAATTTTACGCATTTTCAAAATATTCTTCTAAAAATGCTGTGGAAAACTTTATTAAATCGTCGTTTTCTTTGTTTTCATTTTCTTTAAAAGAAATTATAAAAATACCTGATAAATCACCATTTGGTCTCAAAAAATAAGTAGAAAATGGTTCTTTTATCGATAAAGATTTAGTTATCTTTATCTCATCTTTATTAACTAAAGACGCCTTTAGTAATGCCTTTTCCAAATCATCACTTATTTTTTCCCCTATAACCTCTTCTTTATTTGATATTTCAACAGAATTTAAACTAGTTATATAAATATCAGCCTTTATCTTACTTGCTAAAACATTTACATATTTAGTTATAAATTCTTCTTTTTTACTTATAATTGAATGTTTTTTAAACATTATTGTTTCTGAATCATTTAGAAAAATCTCAAGTAATTCTCCGGGTTTAAGATGCATATTTTTTCTTATTTCTTTCGGTATTACAATTCTTCCTAACTCATCTATTCTTCTAGTTATTCCAGTTGTTTTCATACAATTCTTCCCTTCTTTTTTAGAATGTATAAATTGTATGATTTTATTCAATTACATCAAGCATTTTTACTAAATAATGTAAAAAATGTTTTTCTAAATTATTTGTTTTTAATGATATTCTTAAAATATTATTAATGTACTTAATTTCAAAATTTGGGTTTATTTTAAATAGTCCCGACAAAAGATTTGCACCATCTTGTCTTTTTGATACAACATTTGTTATAAAAACAGATATTTCTCTTTCGGTTTGAATTACTTTAAATATTCCCTTTTTCTTAGCATTACACTCAAATAATTCTTCTAACATATAAATAATTATGTCATCATCAAGACTTCCAAATCTATCTGTTAATTCTTCTTTTACCTTGATAAACTTATCATAACTATCAATTGTATTTATTTTCTTATGAATTTCAATTTTTAAATCTTCGCTATCAGCATATTTATCACTAATATGAGTTGCAACTTCTATAAGTGGCTTTTCATTTATAGCTTTATCTTCATCATCTTCTATAGAAACATTATTTTTAAGTCTTTCTACTTCTTCATTTAATATTTTAAGATACATATCATAACCAACAGTATCTATAAAACCTGATTGTTCTGATCCTAAAATATCGCCAGCTCCTCTAATAGCTAAATCACGCATTGCAAGTGCATAGCCACTTCCTAATTCGGTAAACTCTTTTATAGCATCTAATCTTTTTACTGCTATATCATTTAATTCTTTGTTTTTCTGATACATAAGATAAGCATATGCTATTACTTTTCCTCTTCCTATTCTTCCTCTTATTTGATATAACTGACTAAGTCCAAAATGATCAGCATCCAAAACTATTAATGTATTTGCATTTTCTATATCAATTCCCGTTTCTATTATGGTTGTACATACTAATACATTATAAGTTTTATCAACAAAACTTTCCATTGTCTTTTCAATTTGATCTTTTGTCATTCTGCCATGTATATAAGTTATCTTAGCTTCTGGAACTAATTTTTTTATTTTTACTAGTTTATCTTCTATATCTAATACCTTATTATATAAAACAAATACTTGTCCATCCCTTGCTAATTCTTTATAAATAGCATCTCTTATAACCTGATCATTTTCTTTTAAAACATAAGTTTGAATTGGATATCTATAAGCAGGAGGGGTTTCTATTAAAGATAGACCTCTAACGCCAGTTAAAGACATTTGAAGAGTTCTTGGAATCGGTGTTGCAGATAAGGTTAAAACGTCTATATTCTCTTTATATTCTTTTATTTTTTCTTTATGAGTTACACCAAAACGTTGTTCTTCATCTACTACTAATAAACCTAAATCTTTATATATAACATCACGGCTTAATAATCTATGAGTTCCAACTATTAAGTCTATCTTACCGCTTTTTAGTTCATCTAATATGATTTCCTTTTGTTTTAAAGTAACAAACCTATTAAGCATTCTTATATTTATACCAAAACCATCGAATCTTACAACAGCATTATCATAATGTTGTTTTGACAAAATAGTTGTAGGGCATAAAAACGCTACTTGTTTACCACTTTTTATAGCCTTAAAAATAGCTCTAAAAGCAACTTCAGTCTTGCCATAACCAACATCACCACATAATAATCTATCCATTGGATGAGGCTGCTCCATATCTTCTTTTATATCATTAATCGCTCTTAATTGATCTTTTGTTTCTGTATACGGAAATTTACTTTCAAATAAAGTTTGATCCTCATCGTCAGCGAAAAATGCAAAACCTTTTACCAATTTTCTTTTAGCAGATGTCTCAAGTAATTTTCTTGCTATATCTTTTACTTTTCCTTTAACTCTTGCTTTTTGTTTAGCCCACTCGGTTCCACCCAATTTATTTAACCTAGGTTTTGCACCCTCATTCGATGAATATTTACTTATATATTCTATTTTTTCCACAGGAATATATAATTTATCACCATCTTTATATTCAACGTTTAAATAATCCTTTTTAAGGCCTCTTTTAGTAAGTGTTACAATTCCTAAGTATCTTCCTATACCATGGGACATATGAACTACATAATCACCAATTTTCAACTTATTAACATCTTTTATTTTAGATCCATATTTAAACTTGCTTCTATATGTGGTAACACTATTTGATTTATAAAGTTCATCTTTCGTTAAACATACTAAATCATTAATAATAAAGCCGTTTGGTATATCTCCTTTAACAATGTTTATGACATCTTTTTTTAAATCAGATAAGTTTGTTATAACACTTGGAAGTATTGTTTTACTTACAAAATCTGCTACTGCATGATCATCGTTTAAATAAACAACTATCATTTTTTTAGAATTTAACATATTTTTAAGAAAGTGATTAATTCTATCATAGTTACCATTAAACTTTTCTATCTCGGTTGATGAATAAATTTCTTTTTCTACTTTTTTTAAATCATAATTATCTAATTTTAAAATATCTACATATTTATCCTTTATAACTTCATTTAAATCAAACATATATTTATCTATGTTAAATTGATCAGTTTCCTTAAATTCTAATACCTCATTCATCGTTTTTTCGTATGCTAATTTAATACTATTTAAATCTAAGTAAACGGTGATATTATTATCTAAATAATCCTCTATTTTACTTACTTTTTTAACCACTCTAGGTAAAAGACTCTGTCTTTCTAAAATATCTTCTACGTTTTTTTCATTTATAAACTCAGTAAAAGGGCATATTTCTATATTATCCTTTTTTTTCATTGAAAGCTGCGTATCTGAGCTAAACTCACGAATGCTTTCTATTTCATCATCAAAAAACTCTATTCTAACAGGATTTTCATATCCATAAGGAAAAACATCCAAGATATATCCTCTATTTGCATATTCTCCTGTTTTTGTTACTATGCTATCTTTTTTATAACCAATCATATTTAGTTTCTGAATTAATAAGTCCCTATTTATCTCATCCGTTTCTTTTATTTTTATGTTTAAGCTACTCCATAATTTCCTACTAGGCAAAAATCTTAAGTATCCCATGAAATTTGTTATAACTATTTTACCTATATTATTTTTAGCAAGCTCATTTAACGTTTCTATTCTCTTTGACATCAAGTCAGGAGATGTTGCAACAGCTTCACTAACTAAAAAATCATCCATCGGAAATAGTAAGATGTTATCTTTATCATATTGATTAAGCGATTTATATAACATATTAGCTTCATACAAAGTGTTTGTAACAACCAATATATTTTTTTTACTAGCACCAAAAAGGTTCCAAACATAAGATGCTTGGACTTTATCATTTAGTCCCATTACCAAAACAGGGCTATTACTATTTAAAATTTTGTTTTCAAAAATGCTATTAAACACTTTTATCACCCAATTTCTAGTTTTTTATCCTTGTGTTATACTTACTCATAAGTTCTGGAAAAGGTGTGTGAAACGACTCTAAAACGGCGTCTGCTGCCATTTTTATCGTAGGCATTAACTTTCTTTTTTCATTTTGATTAAGTTTTCCTAAAACGTAATCTTTAGTATCTATTCCTTTATCATTAGATATACCAACTTTTATTCTACGATATTCATTAGTACCAAGGTTTGCTTCTATGTTTTTAAGGCCGTTATGCCCTCCAGATGATCCCTTCTCCTTTAACTTAATAGTTCCAGTAGGCAAGTCTAAATCATCGCTTACAACAAGGATATCCTCTGTTTTAATATCTAAATACTTAACAAAATTAATCATTACATCACCTGATAAATTTATATATCTTTGTGGTTTAACAAAAATAACGTGAGACATATCTAAATAACAATCAAAATATAAAGCCCCATCACGTTCTTTCCATTTGTATACTTCTAGTCTTTTAGCAATTTCATCAAGTACCATAAATCCCATATTATGCCTTGTATTATAATACTCTCTACCAGGATTTCCTAAACCTACTACCATTTTTATTTTCATCTTTAATCACCACCATTAAATATATTGTTAATATATTTTGTATAACTACCATCTTCATTATGCACCACTATATTACTTAAAACAGAAAGACCTGGTTTACCATTTTTGGCACCTTCTATTAAAACCATATTAGATTTTGACCTCTTAAAAGGATAAACAAATTGAATTTTTTTTGGTTCAATATTATTTTTTTTCATAGATGATATTATATCAATTAATCTCTCCGTTCTATGCACCATTGCGATTTTACCATCATTTTTTAAAACTTTCTTAGCAATTTTAAAAATATCATCCAAATTTAAATAAATCTCATGTCTTGCAACTGATTTTATTTTATTTTCGTTAGTACTAGAATTTTCATTTATCTTAAAATACGGAGGATTACACGTTATTAAATCAAAAGTATCTGTTTCGTATATATTAGAAATGTTTTTAACATCTTCATTTAATACCTGCACCTTTTCTTCCAAATGATTTAATTTTACGCTTTTATTTGCTAAATCATAAATTTCTTTTTGCAATTCAACCGCTACTATCTTTTGATTAGTTTTATGACTTAAAAACAAGGGAATTGGTGCATTACCAGTACAAAAATCAATTATTTTAGTTTTTTTATTAACATTTACAAAATTTGCTAGTAAAACTGAATCTAATGAAAACTTAAACCAATCTGTATTTTGAACTATTTTTAGTCCATTATAATTTAACAAATCATTAATTGTTTCCATCTATATCCACCGAAACTATTATTTCTTCATTATCAGATACCTTAACTTTGTAATTTCCACTTAATACGTTAAGTTCACAAACTCTTCCCTTTTTACCATCTACTTCAACTGATTCACCTAATTTTGGAAAATGTTTTTTATATTCTGTATATGTCTCATCCTCATATCCAAGGCAACATAAAAGTCTACCACATGCTCCGTTTATTTTTGTTGGATTAAGGGCTATTCCTTGATTTTTAGCCATATTTATAGAAACACTATTAAAATTCGTAAGGAAAAGTGAACAACATAAAGGTCTACCGCATGGACCTAAGCCTCCTATTTCTTTTGCCTTATCTCTAACACCTATTTGTCTTAACTCTATTCTAGTTTTATATTTTGCCGCTAAAAGCTTTGCAAGTTCCCTAAAATCAACTCTTTCATCAGCAATAAATTTAAATATAAGTTTTTTTCTATCAAACGTATATGAAGCCTCAAAAAGTTTCATATCTAATCCTTGCTTATTAACCAATTCCTTTGCATAACTTAATGCTTTAGCGCCATCTCTTGCGTTTTTATCATTAGCATTTATATCATCTTTATTTGCTTTTCTTATTACATCCTTAAGTGGCAAAAACACCTTTTCTTTAGGCATTTGCTCTATATTTGTTACAGCTTGTCCAAACTGCATTCCTCTTTCTGTTTCAACGATTACATAATCACCTTTTTTTAATTTAATATTATTCGGTGAAAAGTAATATATTCTGTTTGCATCCAAAAAATTAATTCCTATTACTTTAATCATCTAATATTTCCCCTATTCCAATTAATAAGTTATCCATAAATAATAATATATTAACATTGTACTCTAATTTTGTTATATTTTCCAAGATAAATGATATTTTTTTTGAAATAGTATCATTGTTTTGCGTTTTTATAACGTTTTTTACATCATTGACTTCAAAATACAAACATTTTTCTTTTATGTTATAATTTAGCATATCTTTGTAATATAAAAGCATTACTTTTAAAGCACTAGAAAGTAATTCCTTGCTATTATACACGTCTACAATGTTTGTTTTAACACATGAAAACGCCTTATTGTAATTTCTTTCTAAAGATTTAGTAAAATCAATTATATCGTATATTTGATCTTCCTCTAAATTAGTTAATTCTTTAACAAAGTCTATTCCATATTTAGTTCTAACATTATTAGTTTTAATTAATTGACACCTTGATGTTATTGTTTTTATAACACTATCTAAATTAGTCGTTGTAAAGATTGCTACCGCATTGCTATCGGGCTCTTCTAGAAATTTTAAAATTGCATTCGCTGCTGCTACGTTTAAGGTTTCGGCGTCATTAATTATGTAAACTTCGTTTTTTCCTTCAATACTTTTTGTTTTAAAATAATCCCTTAATTCTATTATTGATTCTTTTTTTATTATTCTATTTATTGGCTCAATTATTTTTAATTCACCATAAGTATTTTCATCTATTCTCTTGCATATATTACATTTATTACAATTTTCTTCATAAACATGTGGACAAATAAGTATTTTACTTAATAAAATAGCATATTCTTCTATTTTTTCCTTATCTTCACCAACTAACATATAGGCTTGTACATTATTATTTGTTTTTCTTATGTTATTAAATATTTTACTTAAAACCGGTTGATTTTTTATAACTAAATTACTATCCATGTACTCACCTTCTTTTAATAATTCAAAAGTAAAAATACTGCTAACCCAATGATTCCTGGTACATCAAATAAACTTGCAACTACTATTGTTATAACATTTATTGGTATCATTAGATTTAATGATGATAAAAAAGTGTTATAAGCAAATAATAAAATCATTCCGACTATTACTTTTTTTACTACTTTGAATATAAATTTTAACATATTTTCACCTCTAATAGAAAATATGTTTAATATTTTATAATTATGATACTTCGTTTCTGTTTTCAACAGCCATTTCAAGAGTTAAAGCATCTAAGTATTCCATATCTGCTCCCATAGGTACTCCTTGAGCTATTTGAGTTACCTTAACTCCAGAACCCTCTAACAACTTTGTTATGTATAAAGACGTCGTATTACCCTCTATTCCGGGCCTTAACGCCAAAATTATTTCTTTTACTTTTTCTTTTTTTATTCTTTCAATTAATTTACTAATTGATAAATCTTCAGGATTGATACCATCCATAGGTGATATCAAGCCACCTAAAACGTGATATTTACATCTAAAAACACCTAATTTTTCAAATATAAATACGTTTTTTTGACTTTCTACTACGCAAATTATATCGTTTTGTCTACTTTCGTCATCACAAATTAAACATTTGTTTGCTTCTGACATACATCCACAATTAGGACATGTTGTAATATTCTTTTTGATATTTTCAATAACATTACTAAATTCCTGTGTTTTTTCTTCATCTAAGTTTAACAAAGAAAAGGCATATCTTTCAGCTGTCTTCGTGCCTACGCCTGGTAATAATTTAAAACAATCAATTAGTTCTTGAAAACTCTTTGGATAATTCATTGTTACCTACTCCTGTTTATAGAAGTCCTCCTAAAGCTCCAGCTTGACTTCCTAATTTATCATTTAATTCTTTTTCTATTTGTTTCAAAGCATCATTGGTTGCTATTTTAATCATATCCTCTAATATTTCTAAATCGTCTTTTTCTAATTCATCAGATTTAATTTCAACAGATAATACCTCTCTTTTTCCATTCATTTTAACTTCCACTAATTCTGATTTTCCAGTAAAAGTCATTTCATCTATTTTTTTCTTGCTGTCCATTATATTTTTTTGCATTGATTGTGCTTGTTTCATTAAAGCTTGTAAATTCATTTTAATTTTCCTCCATTTCAATTAATTCATTAAATTCTTCTACTAGGTTTTTATCATTTATTTTTTTTAATTTATCTAGCACTTCAGACTCATCTATAATTTGTAATTCTCCGTTTTTAGCTTTTTCTACAAATTCAGGTCTTACTTTTTTCCAATATTGTTCAGAAATATATACTATTTTATAATTTTGATCATATATTTCTTTTAATAATTCTTTACTATTATCATATTCTTTTTCTATTCTAGAAATACTTGATTCTAATGGTAAAGTTATTATTACTCCTTTTTTTGATGCTGCGACAGGAGTTGCATTAACTAACATACCCGCTACCATCTTATATTTTTCATTTATAAGATATTCATTAATATTAGACCATAAATCTTTTATAAATGTTATATTTTGTTTAGTTGCATTCCTTAAAATATTATTTATTCTAACACTTTTTAATTCTTCTATAACGCTATCCGTTTTGTTTTCTATTTTTAATGTTTCACGTGGAACATTGGTATTTTCTACTTTTATTTCATTTGTTGATGTTTCACGTGAAACATTACTTTCTTTATTAAATATCTTATCGATCATTTGAATCATTTGTACTTCGAACGTTAATTCTTTTTGATAACTATTTTTCACCTTAACCAATGTATCGGATAAATAATCTATTAAATCATACAAATCGGTATCAGACAATTTATCAAATATATTTTTATCTTCATCAAGTATTTTATCTGTATTAATTTTCTTCTTGTATAGTATGCCTTCTCTAATATAATTAATTATTTTTTCACAAATCAATGCAAAATCTTTTCCGTTTGACGAATAATTAGATATTGAATCAAATATCACATTATATTCTTTTTGCATAATATTTGATAAAAATATTCTTATTTGTTTAATTGATATATTTCCAGACAATTCTTCTATGTCGTTTGCTGTTATATTATTATTACAAAATGCTGATGCTTGATCTAATAATCCAATAGCATCTCTCATTCCACCTTTAGAATTATTTATTATTTCTTCAATTGCACCATCATCTATGCTTATATTTTCTTTTGAAATAATATTTTCAAGGCATTGTTTCATTTTATCATGCGATATACTTTTAAAATCAAATCTTTGACATCTAGAAATTATAGTAGCTGGAATTTTTTGTGGTTCTGTCGTAGCTAATATAAATATTATATATTCTGGTGGTTCTTCTAATGTTTTTAATAATGCGTTAAAGGCACCAATTGAAAGCATATGAACTTCATCGATTATGTATACTTTATATTTTGACATAGATGGAACTAAGCTAACCTTATTTTTTATTTCTCTTATTTCATCTACACCATTATTTGATGCAGCATCTATTTCTATTATATCAGGATTACTATTGTTATTAAATGATTTGCAATTTTCACATTCATTACAAGCATCTCCATCTTTATTATTTAAACAGTTAATAGCTTTTGCAAACAATTTTGCGCTACTCGTTTTACCAGTTCCTCTAGGCCCTGTAAATAAGTACGCATGACTTAGTTTATCATTTTTAATAACATTTTTTAATGTTTTTACTATTACATCTTGTCCATATACTAATCCAAACGTTTTAGGTCTATATTTTCTATATAATGTTTGATATGCCATACAACCACCTCTGTTATATATTATAACATTTTAAGTTATGTTTTTAAACTAAAAAAGCAATGTTTCACGTGGAACATTGCTTATCTTTTACTTTTAAAAAAAGATTGTAATAGTTCTAAAACCTCTTGGCTAGATTCAGTTTCTTCATAAATATACTTTTTTTTATTTTTTATTATTTCTTTATCTCTTTTAAGTAAATAATGTACTTTTTTTATTCTACTTAATTCTATTGCTGCAGTACACATCGCACAAGGTTCTAATGTTACATACATTTCGCAATTATTTAATCTCCAATTTTTTATTTTTTTAGATGCTTTTTTAATAGCTAAGATTTCTGCATGCATAGTTGCATCTCTATCTTTTTCAACTCTATTATATGTCTTAGAAAGTATCTTACCATCTTTTACTACAATTGCGCCAACCGGCACTTCCCCTTTTTTGTAGGCTTTTTTGGCTAATTTTATTATTTTTTCATAATATTTTTCTTGCATATGATATTTAATA
>ULQF01014180.1_pt1 | contig 41051 bp, 36 predicted proteins | sample 1954211 | NCBI WGS metagenome assembly ULQF01 (sample SAMEA4835648, study PRJEB28245) | human gut metagenome | biome: gut microbiome; material: fecal sample | place: Denmark | collected 2008 | reverse complement strand
AAAAAAGAGGGGCTAAATAAAGCCCCTCAATTTATCGGCAAGCAATTAAATGTCTAAGTCATCTTCGTCAATGCTTGTTTCAACTTTGCGGTCAACTGCTTTTGCAGCCAGGGCAACGGCATATCCGATATAGTCATCAGGCGTAAAGGTTACCCCGTGGACAAAATTCACCGCATTAGGTGACTGCTTTTCACAATGCCACTTAATTAAAGCCCGGATATAATCCGCAACGGCGACATTTTTTCCCTTCACTTGCGTGTTGCCCAAAATCAAATTTGCCGTCTGTAAATCAGCAAGAAAAGTTTTAATTGTCTTCTCATTAATCAAACTAGCTTTTGCCGGCATATTAGCCTTAAGCGAAACAACCAGAGCCTTAACAAGTGAGTTGAAAGGCTTGCTAAGCGGATTCGCTTGCGCGTTGCCGCCGTTTTGGGGCGTGAGTATATCTACAATGTTATTGAGGTTAGGCAAAGTCAAAAGCTTGCGTATGTAGTTAGAAAGGAAGTACTTTTCCACAAACTCCCGGCAAATGTCATTGAGTCCAGCTACTTCCATAACGTCCGGAATATTCGTATATAAGACGTCATATTTGCCTTGCTTGTCTTTGATAAGCCGGCAAGATAAGTTACGATTTGAGAAGCCGTCAATTACCCGGACGGATACACTTTTTGCTTTTTCCCCGGCAACAGTAGCGGTCAAATTGCCGTTGTCATCGGCGTCAACGTGTACAGCGTCACCGGCGCTGATCTTGTTTAATTCGTTCAAAATTTCTTCTTTTTCCATTTTCTTAAATCCTTTTAATTAAAAGTTTACGTTAGCGGCTTTTGCCGCCGGTTTAATTTAGAGGCGCGTCAATTTGACGCAATATGTAAAGCCGCACGGCTTTACCCGTGGTTTCGCAACCACTCCCGCAAGTCCCGCCACAAATACGTCGGAATATCAGCGGGATTATTCTGATATTGCAATAATCTAGCGACAATCTCGATTAAGTTACTTGTCACATCGTCAACAGATTCAACACTTTTTGTGTCGGCGTCAATCTGTAACGCAGAATAATCGGCGTAAAGTAAGATTGTTTTGTCGTTGCGGTTAAATTTATGCACCGCCGCCGATTCGACAAAATCGGCGAAATTTTTCGGCAAATAATTGCTAGTTTTGCGCGCTTCAAGCAACGCGCCGCCGATTGTGTAATTCTTGATCATCTTCTTTTCCTTTCTTATCTGTTTAACATAAGGGTATTCTACCAGAGTTCACTTTTATTGTCAAACAAAAACTACATTAGAATACCAAAAATTTTTCACCCTGCACAAAGGGGCTATTGCCCCCCCAAAGACAAGCAAGGGCTCCGGCGTATATAAATGTACCCTCAGCAAATTCGCAAGAATTTTAGCATCACCTGATAATTATGTCCCAATTAAATTCGCAAGAAAATTGGAATCTCTAGCAGCTGCAACCTAATTGACACGTGAATCAGCTGACGCAAGTTCGAGGCCGCTTTTCCCGTCTAGGCGCTAATTGGCTTTATGAGTCAATTAACTCCGAAGCAGCCAGAGCGGCTTGCCGCGAAACTCGAGTAACCGGCTAATTTGGGCCTTCGGCTATCTTAGTAGTTAATCCGAGCTGCACAATCCGAGGTCGTTTTTGATGGGAAAGTTAATTAACTTTAGTCAGCCGCTGCTTGCCAGCGGCCTCGAATTACCAGAAGCAACTAAGCTTGGTTGCTAATAGTATATTGACTGTAGGAATTGCGCCAGCACCCCTGTTGACATTTGCAGTATTATTTGGTAAGCTAGCTAAAATAGGAGGAATCAAGCAATGACTTTAATCAACGGAGAACCCGAGGGCCGCAAAACCTGTAGGGTGTTACTAGCCAAAATGAGTGCAGGGGCGCTAATGGCCTTTTGTGAGTTACTTGAGCGGGGCGACCTGGAGCAGGGCGATGAACTTGTCTATGTCAATTTGGGCTTCGAGTGGCCAGAACAGGAGCAGGCGGCCGAAGCACTCAAGGCAATTTGCAAGGAGAAGCTAATTAAGTTTACCGAGCTGCAAGGCCACCTTGAGTATGAGATGCTGCATAAGTCAATCGAAAAACTCTACAGACCCAGAGATGCTTCACGGAATCTCCAGTGGCAGGGCTTCGTGCAACGGTTGCAGCGGGGCCGCGGCTGGTGCGGAGGTAAATTGAGATGGGGCGAGTCAATTAAGTGGCTCCTCATAAACCGGTACCTCAAGGAACAGTACTTGAAGAAAGTTACTCAGGAGCAGCTGGAATTGCACTTAATCTTCGGCTGTACATCAGAGCGCTCTGCTGAGCTAACACGAAACCGCCTTTCAGTGCCGGTGCTCAGGAATTTCAAGTTAATTAACCCCAACATCGCCGAGGGCCGCAGCAAGGCTTATTGCGTAGAGTGGTTAAGTAGGCGCGGTTGGGCAATAGGGCGGCTTTACACGGCGGGCCTAATTAAGCCGGGGTGCTGGTGCTGCCGCAGTAGGAACATCAAGGAGCTTAAGTTGATTAAACAAGAGTGGCCCGAAATTTGGCAGAAGCTCCATCAACTTGAGAAGTTAATTAAGGAACCCTACTACAGGACGCCTCGGGGCTGGGCGCTGCTTCAAGATGTTAATTACAAGGCCACAAAATTCACCTTAAGTAACACAAGCAACAAGGCCAATAGTAGAAAGGGCAAGAAAGATGGAAAGTAATGAAAACAGTAATGTTGAAAATGCTAATGTGAACGAAGTGAACACCGGCGGAAGCATTTGGCAATCACTTAACTCAGGGGCTCGAAGCAAGTTGGTGCAGTTAATTAACTCCGGAATGCCCACCGCAATGATGGCTGACTTCTTGAACCTTGAACCTAATCAACTAGCCGAACTCCTAGAAGTTCCTGAGCTTAAACAGTTAATTGCCCAGCAGGAAGCGGCTGAGCGCCTGAACTCGGCTGACGCATCAAGTAAGTGGGACGAAGTAGAAGTGCTAGCTTTGAAGAATGTCCTCGGGGAACTTAATTCACGGCCAGACCCGGTTTTCGCCCTCAAGGCTGCGGCGGTTGCAAATAAGGCAATTAGGTCGCATAAAGGCAAGCAACAGGCTATGCAGCAACTGGTCGAGGGAGCTAAGACTATCACGTTGCAACTTAATCAGCAGGTCGTCAATGCCCTTGTCAATGCGGGGCCGACAGCTCAATTAGCACCAGCTGTGTCAAGCAGCTCGGGCACCTCAGTTGCCGCCAGTAAAGTCCTCGATGTATTCACCGCTAAGGATATGGAGCGCCTTGCTCGAGGCGGTTCTGAGATAGAAGCTTACTTTGAACCTGTGCAGCAAGCGGAGGCAACGAGCCCGGCTGGCATTGAGATGCTCAAGCAAGTTGACGACTTAATTGACTTGCCATCAAGCAGCACCGGAGAATCCAGATGAATCCAGACGAGGCTAGAGCAGCTAGTGAAGTAGCTGGCGGAATAGCCGGAACATTAAATGAATAAGATATGCGAACGCAGTGAGCAAAGGGAGCGAACATGTTATACGAAGTTAATGCACAAGAATTGCGGCAGACGCTGCTTGGCAGCGAAGCCGCCTACATTCAATTTGCTTTGGGTGCTCAAGCAGGCGATGACCTCTTGCCCACGCCGGAGTTCCATTTGCAAATGTTCCGGCTTTTTATTGATGAGTCAATTAAGAGGGTCTGTGTTGCTTGCCCACGGTCGCACGCCAAGACGACAATGGCCAAAATAGCTGTAAGCCGGTTAATTCACGGCGCCACCTCAGATATGAACATTGGGTACCTGAGCCACAGTAGCCCGCTTGCCACAAAGGCGCTAATGGACATTCGGAACTTAATTTGCTCTGAATCTATGATGGCGGCTTTTGGAGTACCCAAGTTCATTAAGGAGCAGCTCGACCGTGGCGAATACAGCTTTGAACTCAATGGACATACGTTCAACATGAGCAGCTTTGGTGCAAACAGCCAGATTCGAGGCTACAATGTTAATAACCGCCGAATTGACGTGCTGTTAGTTGACGACCTCGAAGACCGTCAAGAGAATGAATCCGAAGTCCTCTTTGACAAGCTCAAGCGCTGGTTCTTCTCTGACTGCATCAAGGCGCTGAGCCCACAGGGGCGGTTAATTATGTTGGGCAACATCGTCAACAGGAATAGCATCATCAACGAGAATTGCGCGAGCCCAAAATGGGCGTCAATTAAGTTGAGTGCTCTCAAGCAAGACGGAACCCCATTGTGGCCAGAGCTTAACAGCTTCGCTGACCTCATAGCTGAATATAATGAGTATGCCAGTAAGGGCTTAGCTGGGCAGTGGTGTGCCGAAATGCTCAATGACCCCGTGGCCGCAAATACGCTGTCAATTGACTTGCAGCGCATCACTCGAAGCCCTAAGGTTGACCCAGAGTCAAGCGAGCATGAATATGGATTCATCACAATTGACCCGGCAATCAGCCAAGCGGCCTGGGGACACGCTCAGACAATGGCAGTTCATTGCTACTACGAAACCCCAACACCTCATTGGCAGATAGTCGACTCTCGGGTAGCTTATGGAGAATCGCCAGTTGCTTTGTACGCCGCAATGCAGGATATGTGCAGTAAGTGGAATGTCTCAATTGTGGGCTTCGAAGCTGAAGCGTATCAAGCATCTTTGAAATCGATGTTCGAGTACATGGACTCAGTGAATGGCAGCAGCGGTTTAATTGACTATGTCCCGCTAAAAACGCTCAAGAAGAGTAAAGCCTCTAGGATAAAATCTTTTGTTGACTTACTTTACCAAGGCGTATATCATTTAAGTGATAATGATAATTTAACCATTACTCAGCTACTTGCCTTTGACCCGACGCGCAAAGACAATTCAGATGATTTAATTGACGTAGAGGCCTATGGCTGCCAGATGCTTGAGATGCACCTTGAGAAAATCAAACAGGCCAAAAATCGGAAGTTAAGTAAGTCCGGATACTCAAGTGAGTTGTTACAGCGAATCGCGGCAGCAAGTAGTTTATAAACAGAAAGGTACCTAATATGTTTACACCAGTAGAAAACTTTAAGGCTTATAGTGAGTCAAGGGAGTTGCGAAGTTACTGTAGCCACTTCGTAGGTATGTGCAGCGACTCGACCAACGACCTAGTGCACCTTTGCGACAGAGTGTTAATTGACTTGTATGGCCGAAGCGGGGTAATTGACCGCTATGACGGAGTAACTCGGAGTGGCTCTTTGGGCCTCGGCAACATACAAGAGCTCGTAAGCCGGATTACTCGATACGCGTTAAGCAAGATGAAAAATCGCAATGATATTAAGCTGCCGCTTGCTGCAACACAACTTAATGAGGCCGCTTCTGACCTCGTCAATTTACTTATAAGTTCCAACGACAGCTACACAGCTTTTGGCAACCCGAACAACCAGAAGTATGTAGCAGCGGTGGCGGAGCGTATGAGTCAGGACTTCACTAGGTTCGACCATTTCAATGTGTTACTTCAGGCGTTCAAGTGCATACTCCATTATGGCATTGCCGCAGTGGAGGCTCGTTGGGATAAGGACTCAATTAACCAGTTCAACGTCGAGGGCGTCACGGAGAATCCGGCGTTCGGCGTGAATCTGAAGTTAATTAATCCTGGCTGTCTGTACTTCAGTAAATTAACTGATATGCGCTCTTTCAGTGAATGTGGCGACTTCTGTGCTTACGTCGAAAGCATCGCCAAAACAGACATACTCAATCAAGCGCTGCACCCCGAAGTCGGCGACAAGGAACTTTCTGAGTTACTTGAGTGTAGCAGAACAGCCGGCTACCGAGCCGTTTTTTCAATGAACAACCCAAGGGACTTCAAGTACATACTTGACTTCAACCCCTTGCCCAATGACACTGAACGTGATAGCGACATTACAAGAGAGAACTTCATTAACAAGACAACTGTCTATGTGCGCGTTTGCCCTGAGTTACTTGGCTTCAAGCTCCCTGGGCTAGAGCCGCTTACCAAGACACTGCTCAAATTGACTTACATTGGCCAGACGCTAGTTAATGCAGAAGTCAGTTCCAATGGAGTCATCCCTGTGGTTGTGGCTCCGGTATTCCCTGGAGTTGCTCCGGCCGAAAATCTCACTCCGGTTCAATGTTTCATAAACTTCTTAATTAACACTAAGCAGAAAGGCGACCGGAAGAAAGTTTATGGCCTTAATTTCTACGACCGCAATCGCATATCACTTAATGAAATCACCAAAGCTAAGGAGGCTGATGAAGAGTGCCCGTGGATTCCAGTGTCGTCTGAGCCTAATGAGTCACTTGGCTCTGCAATTATGCACTTTAATGATGCACCGGATACACAGCACATCCTAAGTGATATCAACCAGATGAAGAACATAATGCAGATTATTATGCCGACTGACCAAGCTAGCTTAATGAGCAGCCTCGACAGAGCAACTGAGTGGCAGGCCAAAAAGGCACTTGAAACGTCGGGCAAGGCTACGAAGTTAATGGCGCGCCAAATTCAGGCGATGTTAATTACGCCCTTGAAGTCAATTCACATCCAGACGATTTTCGACCACGAAGCTACCCTGATGGTCAAAGACGACCAAGGCAATGATGTTCCGACAGCCGTAGGCGAGTTCAGCGGCCGCGGCGTTATGTACTCAATTACCACTGCTATGACCGGAGTCGATAGAGATATAAAAGCTCAGCAGATGGATACCTTTATCAATAAGTTAATCCAGTTGCCACAAGTTGCCCAGGAATACGACTTAACTAAGTTGTTCGATTACCAGAGCAGCTTGACAGGGCACCAAATTGACTTCAGTATGTTCAAGAAAGAGTCACCGATTGACTCATTGCCAATACAGCAGAGGAACTTAGCTCACCAGTTACTTCAGCAGGCTATGGCACAACAGCAACAGCAGCAGGAAATACCTGTTGACCAAAACAGTCAAAACATTTAGAATAAAGGAGTAAAATAAATGGAAACTGAAAACGAACAAGTAAACGATGATGCCGGGTTTTTGGCCAGACTCAAGCAAGTCTTTACGTCAAGTCAACCCGAAGCGCCGGAAGAACTTAATCCGTTCAAGCAGGTGCCGCCGGCTCAAGCAAGTCAGCAAGCAGCACAGCAGAGTGCACAGAGTGCGCAGCAGGGCCAGCAGCAAGCGAACTCGAGTGATGTATTCAAGCAGTATGTAGCGAAGCAGAACTTCCTTGACGGTGTTGAATACGATGCTGCCGAACTGATGCAAGACCCAAGTAAGTTGGGAAACTTCATTAACTCTGTAGCACAGCGCGCTTACGGTAAAGCCCTGTATGATGCAACCAGTGTAATTGACAAAGCCATTGAAAACCGCTTTAATGCTTACGACAGCAATGTCAGCAACAAGATTCAGGCGGCCGTTTCAAGTAGGAGTCAATTAGACAAGGCCACTCGGGAGATTCCATTGATGAAAGACCCAAGTGCCGCCCCGATTATTACGCAGGTAATGAAAGGGTTTTTGCAGCAGGGTAAGTCGCTTGATGAGGCAACTGAAGCAACTAAGACATTTTTGCAGGACTTTAGCAATAAGCTCTCAAGTAAGAGCGCCGATGAAAAAGCGGCTGACAAGCATCGTAAAGACCTTGATGGCCTCTTCGGTAACTTGTTGATTAGTAAGTAAATTTAACAAAGGAGTAAATAGATGATTCCAGGAATCTTTTCATCTCAAGGAGGTATCAATGCTGAGCGGCTTGATAGCTTCAATAGTAAATTGTTCCGATCTCAGCTGGCCGGTACTGCCCCGATATTCGCATTGAGTTCGGGTTCCGCTCAGTTTCAGCTGACTTCCAAAATCCACTACTGGTTCATGAAGCAGCCGTATAGCTCGAAGTTAATTGCCTCGGCTACGGCAATTGACACAGCAACTTCCATCGCAGTAGATAAAGGTGCTGTGGTTGAACCGTCTTCGGTGATTATGAACACTAAGACTAATGAATATATGTTTGTTAGTGCCGTGTCCGGTAACACCCTGACTGTCGTTCGTGGCTTTGCTGAATCGACGGCCGCCGCAGTAACTCAGAATGATGAACTGCTTTACTTGGGTACCGCCAAAAAAGAGGGTTCATTGGCGCCGAATCCTAAGTACCGTCGTGGCGTTCCCCGTATGAATTACAGCCAGATTTTCCGCAATGGCTGGGGCACGACTCGTACGGCTGAGCACATTAAGTTCATCACTGGAAACAAGGCAACGGAGAACAAAGAAGATGCCGTGTCAATGCACGCGCAGGACATCGAAATGGCTCTGCTGCTTGGCCGAAAATCTCTCAATCAGGTTGACGGCTCCGAAGTGCTGAGCACGATGGACGGCTTGACGAGCATTGTTAAGAATAACACTGCATTGGCCGCCGCTGCAACTCTTGACTCAATTCAGGAATGGATGTACAGTAACTTCGAGACCTGCCCTGAGGGCGTTCCTAATGAACGTGTCGTTATGACCTCTCTTAATGTACTTTATATTCTTAATAAACTCATTAGAGAGGCCGGCAGCTCGTATTACCCGATTGGGACTGCGACTAAAGTATATGGCCTTGATGTGTATGCTCTGCAGTTGCCGGGAATGCAGGAAGTTAAGATTCTTGCTCACCCGCTGTTCAGCCAGACTGAGTCGCTTAGCAAATCGATGCTGATTTACCACCCGGGCTTGATTAAGATTGGTTATATGACCGACGCCGAAATCAAGGATGCGACTCCGGTAGGTATGGACGGTCAGGCCAACGTAATTACCTCTGAACTCACTCTTGAGTATGCAGATGAAAATACCGGAGGCGTTCTTCGTAACATCCATCTGGAGTAACGATTATGCAGTGTGTAATTAGAGTCTATAATAAGAACCTACGTAGCCTCATTACTTCCAAAGGCCACATTAAGTTGGCGAATGGTGTCGGCTTCATTGAGCTGGATTCGGCCGATGAAGTCGGGCCGTTTTCCAAGGAGCTGTCTAAATTTGCTGTTGTTGAGGCAATTAAGTCTGAAGAAGAAAAGCAGCAGGCAAATGACGAAGCGGCCAAGGGACAGGATGAAGGCAATGAACTTGGCACTGGCAATGTTGGTTCAGCGCAGTCGTTTAACTTTAATAGCTTAGTTAATGGCTCGAATCCGTTGCCGTCTGTTAAGTAACAAAGGTAATTAAAAGCCCTGAGGCAGAAACGCCTTGGGGCTTTTTCATATGAAAGGTAATTGAGATGTTTAGTCAAATTGTAGATGATGTTTGCGAGCTGTCAAATAGAATTGATATGCGCGACATTGTTGTTAAGTTGGCTCAGGGCATTATCTCAAGAATTCACAGTAAGCAGTATTTCCAAAGTGATTTGAAGCAACTTGAATTGACACCTGACACGCCTAACTTGGAACTTCAAAGTGCCACAAAGTGGGTGTGGAGGCGCAATCCAGATGTAAGGTTAATTAACTCTGTCTGCTACAAGCCGCTTGGATTATACCCGCCAAACAATCAGCCTAGTGTTGGGCAGAACTTACTTAACAACTACTGGTACAAAGTGGGCGAGAAGTATGTCTTTGTCTTCGGTGGTGGGCAGAATGTCCTCGGCGAAATTTACGGCTTACCTGTTAATGAAGAGCCGACGTCAATTGAGATAACATATTATAGCTTCCCAAAGAAGTTCGAATATATACCAGAAGCTGAGCGACTTGTTAAATACGATTGGTTGTCTAATGAATGGCTAGTCAGAGAAGATGCCCAAAGCGACGAATGGAAGGCGCTTGACTTGGAAGAAGTTAATGAACGAGAGGAAGAATTGGCGGCTTACGGAAACTGGCTTCTCCGAGATTACAAGGACGTGGTAATTTCTGGGACGCTAAGTAAGTTGTATGGCTTGCTTGACGACTCCGAACGTTTCAAGCGTGAATTTGCTGAGTTCAACCAGCTGTTTGCTGTACTTGTTCAGAACGAGCGCTATGCTAACTTTGGGTATTAGAGGGGAGGTAATTGAGATGGCTGATGTAAAAACGCTCCAATTACCTCTCTACGAGGAAGAGAGCAATGATTTAATAAAGCAACTTAATTATAACTTGCAGATAATCGAAGAGCGGCTTCGGGCCCTCGAAGAAGCTGCGGGCGTTAATCAGAATGGAGGTTAATTAAGATGGAATTTTCAGCAGAGAAAAGTAAGTGTGGCAGCAAGAAAGGCGGCCGTAAGAAACTATTCGGAGGCACTTATGTTTTTGAGGGCGCTACAGCACCTAATATGGTAAGTGGCACACTCGAGGAAGAAGTGCTTAAAGCTATGTTTAAGGGACAGCGGGCTATAACAGCTGTTACAATTAAGTTAGGCCAGATATCCGAGGCCTTTGACAAGACCACGGAGTTAAGTGACATTGTTGAGTCAACTAACTACACCCCTGTAACCCTTACAGTACCTTCCACCTCAGATTGGGACGTGCTTCAAGACGAGTCGCTGGCGTGGTCCATAAAGACCCGTCAATTAACTTTCACAGTTTCCGGCGGCGATTGCCAGTACAACTGTTACTATATGGTTGACCAGGCAGGCAACTTGCTTAGCGTCAGTGCTAAATTAGCTAATGTAATCACAAAGACGGTAGACTTTACAGGATACTATAAGTTCTACTGCTTGTAACTTGAGGAGGCCGCAAAATGGTTTCAATAGTTAATAAGAACTTATTGATATTCAATCCTAATATAACCTATGATAGAGTCGAAGGCAATCAACTTAACATAACAGACGGCTCGAACATTATTCCAACATACAATGGCTACTCAACTGGCCTTGGCTACAAGCCGCTGTTTTTTATGGCGTATTCAAGGAACGTCGAGCTGAAAAAGGTGGTTGATTTACAGGACGATGCTGGGAAGTTAATTATTACAAACAAGTACATTTATAGGTACTCGACTGACACGGGCGATGGAACTGTGTTGTTGATGCTTAGCAGCGATGCCGAAAATGTAAGCGTGGACTACATTGGCTCCTATTACTACATACTCTGTGACCAAGTGCTGTTTAAGTATGACCACTTAATTAACTCTATTCAGCAAATCAGCCCCACGGGATTCCCTCAGAGTGCCAAGTTCATTTGCGCGACGAATAACAGGTTAATTGCCTTGAGTGATGACGTCATAGCTTGGAGTGCTGTTGGTAATGGAGATGACTTCCAGCCGAGCACAACTACCGGAGCCGGTTTTCAGAGTCTGGACTCACTTAGCACTGGTAAGGGAATTGCCTTGGCTAAGAAGAAAAACGGCTTTCTGGTGTTCACATCGGACAACGTAATTAGTGCCACCGAGCTGAACACGGCTTTGGTTTACAATTTCAAGGAAGTTAGTAAGCATCGGATTCTCAATCGAGATTGCTGCTTAACTAGCACCTTTGGCATTGTATACTTCATTGACTCAGACAAGAACCTTTACAGCTACGAGGATTTGGGCTCACTGGGCTCTGGCGGGTTCAAGGTCGTAAATGAGATGTTAATTGACTATTTCAACTCAATCGGCATCGACATCGAATACCTCGACCTGCTGGAAACCCGCTACCTTGTTGTCAATTATTATGGCAACATACTTGGCATCGACTTGTTGCTTGGGCGCGTTTTCAAGGTACAGCACGCATTAGCTGCTGTTCGTGGTTTCAACTTCATTAACTTCCAGCACTTCTGGAACTTCGAGTACCGCAGTGCCTATAATACAGAATTTAATGAAATAAGCTACTACGGCAACAGGTTGCACGTTGAGTCAATTGGAAGCTTGTCCGCAGAGCAGCCTGACACAATGTGTGCTTCAATTAACCTCTATTCAGAATTGCCACTCGCCGATGCCGTCATAACGCATTTAGTTGATACGCTTGAACCCGAGTTCAATAAGCTTGCTCTGCCATTACCTCTTGTATTCGATGAAGACTTGAATGACAGCTTGCTTAATGAAGACCTGAATGACAGCAGCTTTGATGTTGACTTGAATGATTATGACAATACGTGGAGCAGCGGCTTTGAATTAAGTTGCAGCTTCGAAACAGATGTGTATCAGCAGGCAAAGCGGATTGACAAAGTGGACGCGTTTTTTGAGTTTAACTCAATTAGCTTCGCACCAGAAATCCCCATCGAGTGCACTACGGTAATAACTCGAGTTGACACTAATATGTCAAGTAACAGGAATGAGTTCATTTTGGACTGTCAGCTTCAAGCGCCTCAGCTTGACTGCGCTATCACCCAGGAACCTGATTTCGAGTGGAACCAGAATATCTCAATGGGGTGTGATGTGTCAATTACCTTGACATCTTCAACTGACGCCTATGGAAACTTGCCGCATCATAAGGTGTTAATTGAGGACAAATACTTCGTTGGGCGCCGCCTCGTAGGCAACATCTACAATACTGGCGTTTACCATATGCTCAATTATGCTGTAAAAGGCTTTTGTGAGATAACAGGGATACAATTTAACTTATTTAAGGGAGGTCTTATTTATGACAGATAGATTACCTAGCAGTGATTACCAAGGCCGAATTTCACAGTTGGGCGCCGGTAACTTGGAAGAAATCAATGCAGTTTATAACCCTCGAGAGTTCTTCGTTGACACTCGAAACTGGACAGTGGCAATTCACGATGGTGCAACTCCGGGAGGTCATTGGCTTGCTCGGGCCGATTTCAGTAATGTAGCTTCATCTGATATTATCAACCAGCTTGAGAATATTCCTGTAACTAAGTTGGCCTTAAACACCTACGAAGGAACTTTCATCAGCGAGGGCGGCAACGATGTGCTGTCCGGAAATAATCCTCAATTAGCAAAGGTGTCGCTTGGTGGCGCCGCTGCGGTTGACTCAAGTGGGTTCATTTTTTGCCAAGATGCTTCAAATGCTAACTTAAGCAGCTTCTCCGGAAAACGCGTCGAAGCACCTTATGCCACATTCAATATGGTCAGCAATGTTACGCTGTCAAATGGAGCCGTTTTGCACTGTTTCAACTTAATTGGCTCTAGTGCGTACACCTTGACAATTGAAGCTGGCTGCAAACTCATTGTCGATGGAACCGTTAGCGGCACTGACTTCATTACCGGAGCTGGCTCCGTCTACATAGGCAATTACACTGCCGCTTGCTTCAAAGATACTTTCCAGGGAGATTACTCAACCGGAAATTCTCAGCAGCCTATGTGGACTGCTTTCGAGTCGCTTAAGTACTTGGAAGGCAATGGAGTTGTAACCTGCGATGGCGGTACCACGACTTTGACGGCTATGATGAACCCACTTAAAGCTCAAATGCAGCTTTACTTAGATTCAGGTGGCACTAAGGGAGTGGCCACTAGGACTCGCAGTGCAACGGCCAATGGTACTATAAAAGGAAGTTACTTTATTTGGGATAAAGGAGCCTCAACTTGTGTTCGGCCGTTAATTAGGTCTACCTCGTCAAATGGCGCCCCGAACTACTCCTCTGAATTGTACAACGGGTCGCTTTTTACGAGCAATAAGTCGTGGAGTCAGCCAGTCTTCATTAGTGCCACTGCCGCAGGGTCGGGCGGATCAACAGCCCACATAATTATCTCTGACCCAAATGGTACTCAATTAGAGAACCACCTGTTTTACGGCCACTTCACTGGAAGTAGCTCGGGTTGCTCGAGCGGCCAATTCATCATTCCCGCTAATTACCTCGTGCGGTTCAATAAGAATGGTTTGGCTTACAGAGATAATTGTGTGGTTTGGGGCTACAACCAGAGTAGCTTCAGCAACTTTATGCGGATGCGGATTTATTAAACTTAATTGACGAAAGGATAGAAAATGAGCAAAGGCGTTTTACGAATTGCTAATGTTACTGGAGAGGGTGTTGACTACAACGACCGTGAAATCAGCACCGAAACCGGACAGACGCTTAGCGTTTATTTGAACAATGCTCGAATTGACTTGGCTCGTGCTGATATGAATAACGTGGCGGCTGATGCTGTTAGGCGTAAAGTAGCAGATGAACTTCAAGAACTTGAAGACCAGCTGTCAGCTGTTACTGCGGAATCCGGGGCAAATTCAGCTACGTTGCCGAAAAAGAAGGATTTGTTAATTGGGTTGACTAAACCCTATACGGCCGATATTGTCACGGTCAGCTCGACTAATACCATATTACTTAAGTCCTTCCAGTGGTTTAACGGCACGGACTTGGTACAACATCAGGAAGAAACTGTTACAATCGGGCCGGAATATGCAGGCCAAGTTGTTTATGTTGGACTTAATGAAAGCGGCATTGGGGAAATAAGTACATCAGATTATGACATCTACTTAGCCCTGTGCAACATATATGTTAATGCAGATGGCGACTTAACGGCCTCGGAGCTTTCAGTGCGGCCGTTTTTGGCTGATTCAAGTACATTTGGCCGCGACCACCCTATAATGGTAGTTAACTTCGCTGCTCAAGTAACTTCCTCAGATTCGGCCAAGGGCTTGAGCTGTCAAAGTTTCGACTTAATTAAGGAAGGCATCAACTATGCCGGTAATTCCCAGCGGCCTGACCGCAAGCTGTTTCCGGCTATGTCGTCAATTAACTTCAAATATTACTACCCTAATTATGACCACGATGGTGAAACGGCTCAACCTAACATTCAGCCTTATTACTACAATACAACAACGAGCGCGAAAACGCTGCTTGCCTCAAGTAACGGCGCGAGTAAATTTGTGGTATTTCGGCTGGTGTTAATTGAGATTGGGCAAATCCTCCTGTTGCTTCAGCAGGTTTCTGACGAAAGCCAGCTGTTTACCTCTGTGCAAGAAGCGGAGATTGGCTTGAAAGACCTTAATTGGAACCTAAGCCAATTAAGCAGCCGCGCAATTTACCTCGACCAGTTCATTGTGTGTTCTGCTGACTTAACTATCTGCCAGATGGCCAATGTTGCTGAAGTCAGTAATTCGCAGAATATCACGATTAACCAACTTGTTTATGGAGTACTTGATTCAGTATCGCAAGTGCCAAACACAGTTGAGGAGTTTTCTGCAGTATTCTCTGGATTAACTCCGGTAGTTGGTGGGTGGTTTTTTGTGAAAGGTTCTCAAGTAATGCTCCCTCCAGGTACGTTAGCTGACGGCGGATTGTATATGTATCGTATTAAGTCTATAATCTCAAGTAATATACAGTACGATTCTTGGCAAATGGCTTCACGAGATTACGCTACTAATCAAGCTTACTATGTTTCTCAGTATTCAGCACCTTACATTGCTGTTGCTGATGGTTCAATCGGAATCGGAAGTACATTTATCGGTCAAGTTACAATAGAGCCTAAAGTTAATAACCCTTATGCTAAATACACTTTATCAGATTCATCTGGTTGGCCCTTGATTGACGATAATGGTTCTCTCGCTGTAGCATTAGCTGGCTGGACTGAGGGTATGCCATTTAATGCCAAGATGCTCTGTGCCGCAACTGAGAAAGTGATGTCAAGGAACTCTCAAATTAGCGCTGTAGATAGTGCTGCGGTTACGCTTGATAACCAGATTAAGCACTATACAATTCGAGTAACTCATATGGCCGGCAGCGCTAAATTACCTATTGCTATCACAGTTCCGGCCGGCATTCCGGATGATGCGGTAATTACCTTTGAGCTGTTAATTGACTGTTCTGACTCAAGTTACGGCCCGCTGGTAACCGGCGTCGAATTTACAATTAACGGCTCAGCTGTTACACCTTACTGGATTGACAGCTCTGATGGCACATTCCAAGAGTCGAGTGCTCCATATAAGTTAATTGCCTTGCGGCGTTCATTTAGGTATAATTCGACGGCGGCGCTTCCGGGCTACGAGCCTCAATGGATAGCCAACATCGAAGCCGAATATGACACCACGGCGTAAATTAGGAGGAATAAGTTAATGGTGATAAGAACTTCATTAAGGCCCCTTGGAAAAGGGGCCTCGAATTTAGCCCCTCTTGAATGGTTCAATGGGCTTACTTTGACTTACCCAGATGAACCTCAGATGTCAAGTGAATATAATGCTGACCACGCAGGGCGGTCAATTTACAATCCTTATATGCAAATGTATGAGGATAGGCTTCGTGGAAGATTCCTAAGTACTGGGCAAAGTGTATATAATTGTAGACAGAATTATTACTTGAGTGGTGCTCTAAATGAACTACTGCCAGCTGGTCTGGTTCAATTTAGAAATATGATTAGATTCAAAGGTTCTGGTTTTACTGCTAATTCAAATAATGATGAAGAAGCTATTGACAGTGCTGAAATGATAAGTAACTTTAATTATCTTGATAGTCAATTAACTTTCACTTCAAGCGCCAGTCCTGTAGCTATTAAGGATAACACACCCAAGATGTTTGGCCCTGTTTATGAACCTGCTCAGAAACATTGGTACGCATCTACTTATTATGCTGATTCAGGCCTTAATCAGATTAACTTGCGAACCGCCAGAGATGCTTCGGCCAACCCTGAGAATTGGGTCTTAATGAAGAGGGCATATATAAGTGGAGTTTCTAGCTTTTCAGGCAGTAGCCAAATTTACGGCCCCTTTAGAAACAATGCTACAATGCTGGGTGTTATTGCAAACAGAGTTGATGGGGTTCCCGGCTTCGAATCTCAATTAAGTGAGCATCATGGGCTTAAGTCAGGTGGCTCTTATTCAGTTGGAGCATCTTGGGTATCTCAGAAAACGGCAATTAAGTTATGTCTGCATAAAAACAGCGCGTCGAAATTTGGTGCCGCAGATCCATGGAGCTGCTCTTATCATTATGTTAATGGCTTGTATGGTGCATTTTGCATTATGGTTGATATGTTTACGTATAGCCAAGTGGCAAGTTTTTACGGTGATTCACTTGGCTATGCTAAAGTATGTTGGAGTGCGCAAACTAGCACACAGAACGTTGACGGTGTTATGTCAACTAACCAAACTTTTTGGGACTCGACTAATGAACAGAAAATCTTAATTTACGCCCCTTGGGCAATGAATAATGTATCACCTTCTGATAGGTTCTTAGCGGTGCTAAGAACTAACACCGATGCGCCACATACGTTACTTATCTTAGATCACAATTTTCAGCCTCAAGCTGGAAATACTATACCAAACAACAGGCTTAGCTTTACTAATACAGGCATAGCTGTAGCGGACAATGATAATAAAGCTATTTCATTGCATTCAATGGCTAATTACCTACTTGTCCAGAGAGCAGATTACTCAATTAGGTTGATTCAATTTACCGACTCTGGAATCCCTGGTAGTAATGTATATAAGGAATTTAAGCCGATTTTTGACGGTTCAAGTAAATGGGCTGTTATTGGCTTCTTCCGCAATTATGTTTACTTCGTGCAAATTAACAATCCTGATGAGCAGATGAGCCGAAATATGGATGAGAATAAGATTGTCTTAGGATCAAAAATTTGCCGAGTTAGTATGTATGATTTAATGAAAAAAGATTAGGAGGATTAAAGATGATTAACACTATATGCTCAATTATCATTCTAACCCTATACGGGGCTTTGGTTAACCGGATTCGGGGCGGCCTTGAGCTACCTGGGTTAGGCGAGTTGCCACTTAATAAACTCTGGCAGCCACTCACGTATGGATTGACTATGGCGAATTTTGCCTCGAGTTACTGCCCCGAAGCTGTAAGCCCAATTACTTATGCAGTACTTAATTGCCTTACTATGTACCTCGGCCAGCAGATTTGCGGCTGGGGAACCTATATAGGTGAATTGACTACGGGGCAGCAAAGCTCTCGTGAAGAGTGCCCTGCTATAGATGAGTTAATTAAGAACATAAGTTCACCAAGAGTTTATGGATTTTGCGGCTTGTGCCTTCGTGGCCTTGTTTGGACATTCTTAATTGGCTTACCCTTATACTCCATACCCCTGATGCTGTCGGGGCTGTTAATGGGCCCGGCGTACCTAATTGCCACTTTGATTTGCCAAGCGCTTAATTGTGCCGAGGGCAAAAATGCTTGGAACTTAGGTGAGTGGGTTTGGGGCGGCTTACTTTGGTTCTGCATCGCATTAACTGCTATAGTGTAGCTGAAGTGGCAAGTTGACATTTACACGAATTATTGGTACAATTATTATGAGAGAAGCTAATTAAGAAAGGAATTTACAATGCTGATAGACTTTGAAATAATGCCTTGCTTAGCATTGATAGCAATTATCTTGCTGAGTACATTCGTGCCGTTTATCACCTCGTGGTTACTTAAGATGCACTGCAACAAGCGAGAGCTGGCTTTTAGGTTCATCTCAAGGAAGTGGATAATTACAGTAATTCCGTGCGCCACTGTTGTGTACCTAGTTACTTTACACGAGTCACATATGGAAACTAAATTGATTGCCTATATCATAATTTGGGCCTCGTGCGTTTCTGGGCTCTTTCTGCTTGGTGAACATATAAGTCAGGCGCTTTCTAAGCTGTACTCAATTAAGTATAAAGACGTAAGCATCTCATTTGATGCTGGTACTGACCACATTAAGATATCAGAAAAGGATAAGTGCGATGGGAAACATTAAGCTCCTAGGCGCTTTTTTGGCCCTGCTGCTAATTGTCTTGATGGTGTCAATTTGGTATGCAGAACGCCGCGAAGCAATTGGGTATGCTAGGGCGAAAACTGAAGTTAATGAACTTATAAAAGTTAAGGAGCAAACAGATGATAAAATCGCTCAAGCTTCTATTGAAGTTAATAAGTGCTTTAATGAAGTTAATAGCAGCAGTAACAGTTGTGCTGATTATTATAGCAGCCTTGTGCCTGCTGAGTGCTTGCTCGACTGAGCGGGTAATTGTGCAGAAAGTTCAATGTGCCCAGCTCGTTCGGCCGTCAATTAAGACCAATGGCGACCTTGTTCAATGGACAGCTTTTCTAGAACGCGCCTATGGCTTGTGCAACGAGCGGCCAATTTTGAAGAAAGTTAATTAAGATGAAAGGAGATAATTAAATGTTTGGTATGACCGGATTAACCAGTAAGCTTTCTGGCTCTTATTCTAAAGAGAAGTCTAAGACGCAGGAAAGTTCATACACTACGCAATTTAGGTCCGAGCTACTTGACGCCCTCAACGAAGCGGCCTTGGATAACCTTGATGCTTATAGCGACCTAATTAACACCGAAGACCCTCGGGCCACCGGAGCTTATGACACTTTGGGGCAACTTGCCGAAGATGGCAATATCGATGTAGATGCTATTATGGCGGCTGCTAAGCAACAGTCAGACGAAGCACTCGGCCAGAGCTATCAGGACTTAGCTAGGTCTGTTGGTGCTGCTGACAACTCGCTTGTGCAGGCTTTCTATGACGAGGCCGTTACCAATGCTGCGACTCAATTAGCTGGCAAACGTGCTGAACTCGAGGCCGAAGCCGGCGACCAGCAACTTAATGCGAGCCAGGTGTTACTTAACTCCTTGGCGCAAGATGAAGCAATTAGCTTGGAAGCCCTAAACAGCCTGCTTGGCATCTTGAAAGGTGCTGAAACTAAATCGCAAAGAACTAGCACCACCAGTAAAAGTGGCTACAAATTATCTGGTGATATTAAGGGAAAGTTTTAGTCCGAGCAGTCTTTTCTAATTTGAAGGAGATTAAGTTATGGCCGAAAATAGTAGTAAATTAAATCCGTTGACGGAAGAGGCCTTGGTTAATTACATTGTTGAGCACGAGAAAGTTCCTTATTCGTGGAGTAGCTCCAAGCCGCAAAACACATTTAAGGAACTTGATGCGGCTCAATCTCCAGTAGGTGCTGCTTTGGCCCAGGAGTACATTGACCAAGCCAACTCAATTAACAACACTCAGCAAGAAGCACTTAACAGAGCTAAGCTCCAAGATGACATTGATACCAGCGAAACGGCTTTGCAGTTACTTAACCGTAAAGATGAAATCCGCAAGGAGTATGATAACTCAATTAGCTCTAAAATTCCGGGGGCACTCAAGGTACTCTTACCATTTTTGGGCACCGGTGACATCGCGTATCAGCAAGACCTTGCTCGGGTGGACAATCAGCTTAGTGAGTTAAGTAAGCAGAAAGAGCAGAAAGACCTTAATTACACCGCCCGAATGATGCTGGCTACTGGAGCTAATCCCTTTGATGAGCAGCGGGCCGCAAATTTGCAGAAGCAGTTCATGGACCAAAGGGAGACAATTAGCTCTAGTGTTTCAACACCTAATACAGCCGACCTTTTAACTGATGTCTATAGAGATGGGCAGAAAGCTATTGGTAGAGGAAGCGGTGGCGGCGGTGGAACTAAAGTAGCTGAAGCTTGGCAACCGTACTATAATATTTATAAGGATTCTGTTAAACCAACTAATGATTTAGTAAGTGAATTTAATGGCGGTGAATATAAGACACAGCCTAACTTAGTAGCATCTAAAGCTGCCGCTAATGCTGGTGAAGAAGCCTTCAAAATTGGCGACTCTGTGATACTTAAAGAAAGCTACACTGTAGCTAATAAAGAAGGCAATGAAGGCTTAAAGGCAATTAGAAGCACAATGAGTCCAGCAGGCCAAAGATTATTCGACGCGGCAATTAACGGTAATGGCGTATTAAATCAGCAGAACAAACCCATAGCTTCTGATTACTTTCTCGAAACCGCAAATGAGTCTGTGCCTTTTGAAGAAGCTGCTACGCTTGAGGGCCGAATTTTGCGTGATGCTAGATTAAGTTATCAAGGTAGAGTAATATCTGAATTTAACAAGTTACCGGAGCATATACGGAGTACTGTAGCTGATGTGTTTGCTAAGCAGAATAAAAGGACATTTAACAGTGAAAGTCCTACTGATGTTCTGATGGCAGATATGTTAATTAGGAATAATACTGGCGGTTTTACTAAGGATATTCAGAATGCCTACCTCAACCAAATTAACTTCGACAAAATTTACGAAGATTCTGTGATTGCAGCTTCGAGCAAGAATAAATTTACTGAGGGCATTGAACAAGAGTTCGTTGACTTCACGTTGAATCGCCTCGGTGAAATAGCTGAAAAAGGACGCCCTGATTTGGGGAAGCTTCTTAATGGTGTTAGCTTATACCAACAGGAGGCAATTAACAGGCAGTTGAAAAATCCGCTTACGGGTCTTCAGGCCCTCAAGCTCTTAGCTGACAAGTATGTTAAAGCTAAGATAATCACGCCGCAAACTTATGCTATAGTTAATGAAGCGCTGGAATCTCCTGAGGTTACCAATATGTTTATCGACTCTAAGCAAGTTCAATACACTTATGGTAGCTATGGGATTAAAAGTCTGACTGCTGTCAATGACCTTCCAACTATGGCAAGTAATATCAACCAATTCCGCAATAGACAAATTGCGTCTATTAGGAACATTAACAATAGGAGTACATCTAATGGCAAACGTGAATGAAGCTCTGCCGCCTGAAGTGGAAGAGTTGCTTGAGCTGCAATTTGTCAAAGAAGAGATAATTGACGATGCGATGCCCAAGCAAGAGCGAGCCGCTAAGCAGGTTGGTGAAGTTAATGAAGTCCAACTTCAGGCTGAGCAGCAAGCAGCTATTGAAGACTTACTTATGAATTACGAGTCGACACCTGATGGACTGGCACAAACTGTTATGCCTGATGAAGTTGAAATGGACGAGCTTCTTGCTCCGGTCATTGATGCTAAAGTTCAGGAAGATATTATTAAAAGTGAGCAAGCTTTGCAGAGCAGGTCAGTGGATTCCGAGGGCGGCTTTATGGATAAGTTAATTAAGGGCGCTGGCTCTTTAGTTGATGCAATTAGCTTGCCAACTCAATTAGCTGCTAAAGCCGGAAAAGCAGTTGGAGAAGCTGTTGTTGATGCGACTAAAGCAACTTACTCTGTCGGTGAAGGCCTTGGTGAAACTGTCGCTGGTGTAAAGGTAGCAACTGAAAATATGAGCGCAATTGAAACTACTAAATCAATTGCCGGAATCGGCTACTTGGCGGCCCTGAATACCCCTAAAGCAACTGCTAACATTGGCGACTTCTTAATTAACTCTGCCCGCAGAGCGGCCGGCGCATCGGGCGATTTCCACGGGTTTCGCAACATAGTTGACCAAGCTTATGATTTCATCGGACTTAATGGCCGCGATGATGCTGAGAGTTACGCAGCTATAACCGAGGCAATTACCGGTCAGGCTGACGAGGCCAGCGAGGCCCAACTTTTCGCCGGGCGGTTCCTTGGGAACCTTGCGTCAATTGGAGGTGCAATGGGAATTACCAATCGAGCTATGGGAATTAAAGCAGGTTGGTATGGGAATAAAAGCCAGTGGGCCGCTTACGAGAAAGCCAGTTCATTAGCTTCTATCGGCATTAAACCGATTGGTGAGGTGGCGACTCAATTAGCTATCCCACTTAGCCGCAATGTTGCTCAGGCCGCAACTAGATCTGGAGTTGGTGAACTTGCATTCTTAGGTGCTTCTTATGAAGACTCTTATGGTAAAGCAGTTGATGAATACCTGAATGTATATAAGGAGTCGCCTAAGTGGTCTTGGGGATTGCTGCTTGGTGGAACCGCTTTTGAGGCCATCGCAACGATGCGGCAAGCCAAGAATACACTTAATCAGCTTACACGTCAGGCTAACTCAGTGTTCAAGCAGCGCGCTTCAATTAAGCCCACTACAAATTTCGCCTTCGGGGAACAAGTTCCTAATAACTCTATTGCTTTCGTGGCGGCTAAGGAATCGGGTAAGCAGCTTTCCCAAGTTGAGCAGGTTATTACAGCTGATCTTTCTGATTTACTTGCTAAGGGCAAAATCGACTCGAAGCTGTTTTCTGATGCCAAGGCCGAATTGACTCAGATGAAGTCAATGAACGACCAGATGAGTAAACAGTTACTTGGGAAGCTTGCGAAAAATCCGCGTGAAGCTTTGGTGCTGAGTAACTTAGCTGACCAGAATCCGATGCTTCTAGCTGCTACTGACAGCATTAAAGACTATAAGACCTTGCTGAAAAATGAGCCGGTTAAAGCGGGCCAAAATTTGAAGTCAATTAGCTTGGACCAAGTTAATAACCTTGCCAAGAAAAATCCACAGAAGAGCTACTTCGTGGTTCATGAAGATGGCACTGTTACTCCAGCTTCGCAGATTAAACCGAGGTTCATTGACCACGCCAAGAAAAGTGATTTTACTCGTGATGCTTCTGGATTCATACAGTATCGGGTTGGTAAGAAAGGCCTGCTTAATACGCTGACTGTTGACCCTCGAGTAACCGCTCCGACTTTCGATACCGCAGAAGCTTATGCTTACTTAATTAGGGTTAATGCTGAGAAGCTGGGTAAAGTGAGTAAAGAGGGTCAGCTTGTGAATAAGAGGGTAATTGAGGCTATGGACAAAATGGCGCCCGAAAATCCGTGGGTCGCTAATGCACTTGCACAGTTAATTGAGGACCAGCCGCAAATTGCCTCTAAGATGGTTTTGGCCACTCCGAAGTCTTACCGGACTATGGCTGATAGATTTACCAAGCATTATCTGCTACGTAAATTAGACTTAGGGTTGGCTGACGACTTAGTTGCTGAGGTGCAAAAATTCGGCTACGAAGTTACTGACCAGTCCAAGTTTGTGAGCCGGCTTTACAAGGGGCAACTTAGCCGAGATGTCAACTCAAGCGGCCTTAGGGATGCTGGCTGGAACAAGTTTGACTTGACTCCTCAGGATAAGTTGGTTATTGAGGTTGACTCGGCTAAACTTAATAAGTATGAGCAGATGCAAAATGCTCGGGCGATTTCGGAGGCCAATGCCGCAAACTTTAGCCAGCAGTTAATTGACATCGGACAGCAAAATCCGGCCCTGAGAGGCCTCGCCGATATGTTCACGAAGAATCCTCTGGTGGACCAAGTTCGGCAGGTTGATGACATTGTAGGCAGCCACTTGCCCGGCGCTTTGGGTAATCTGTTCAGTAAGATGTATAACTACATTGGCGATACTACGATGGCGGCCGTCAATCGGCTTACAGAGTTAAGTAACAACTCTATGTACAAGTATCTTACTGACCGGCTGCAACCGCTTAAGCAAGTAGGGGAAAAACTGGGCGAGATTGAGAAGGTGCAGTTAAATAAGTTTGCCAAGTTAACTAAGATGGGCTTCGAAATTGGTGACGATTTCACCTTGATGACTACGGCTAAGGTGGTTAATGGGGAGGAAATTGAAATGCTTTCCACTAGGAATGCCATCGCCATAGACAGAGCTGAGCGACTTGGGTTGCTTACTCCAGACCAAGCTAATAGCTATCGTAACTTAGAGACAACAGCATTGCCAGACTTAGCTAACATTGCTGAGGGCAAAACTCTGGAGCTGAGCGAATCTACAGAAGAGTTCCTTAACTTGTATAAGTCAATTAACAATGAACTGTACAGCGGGCGCAAGCAGATTGTCAGGGCGTTTGGTGGTAATGCGCAATATACGCAGCCTTTTCACATAGCTAATAAGCTGGGCTCTGAAGTTAATTTCATCTATGATGGCGACCAGTTAATTAGCACCGTAACTGCAAATTCGGCCAAGGAGCTTAAAGCGGCCACTGCTAAGGAACTTGAACTTCTCAATCAGTACTCACCTATGTGGGCTGGCAAGGGTTCTAAGCTACAGGTGAAATCTCGGGCCGACGTTCAGCGCGACCACTTAATTGACCCCGACGAAGAATGGCTCGGCTGGGTTAATGCCTCGGGTGAGTACAGTAAGTTGAAGTATAACAGCGGGCGTTTGGACAGAACGTCAATTGGCTTGGCCTTCGAATACGACCCGGACATTGCCTCGACTTTGTACAACGACTTAATTAAGCGCGGTCAAGGTTTGGGCAAGATGTACCAAGGGGCGTTCTTCAATCGAGAGGCTCAGTACGCCAAGATGCTTGGCGAGAATTCTGGCACTTCTCCTGAGGTTCGGACGGCGATTCGCGAGTACATTAACTTACTTAACGGCCGCTCCGTTAATACCTCGCCGACTGTCCAGAAGTTCAATGAAGTTGTGGATAGCTTCTACAGTTCAATGTGCGATTTGCACTCAAGTAAGTTGAATGACCAAATTGCCAAGGACTTGAAGATTGCCGATGAGCAGAAGCTGATGTCTAATGTAATTGGGAAGCTGCCAAAAGCTAATGCCCTCGGGGTTACGCATAAACTTCAGCAACTTGTAAACTGGAGCTTGCTCCGCTTTGGTCGTATGAGCCAGGCTGTACTTAATGTACTTGGTGTTGTGCCAATGAGCCACTTTGCTACTATGTCGCTTAACCCGACTAAGTGGGAAGATGCCGCTAGCTATGCTGCTCGAGTTGGCTTCTACGGACGCGAAGTTGATATGACCCGGCGTTGGGGTACCGTCGATTGGCTTGGTGCTTTCTTCGAGGCAACGAAGAAACAGTTTAGTAAGAAAGGCAAGGTGATTCTCCAGCTGGCCGAAAAGCAGGGGTATGTTAGCCGAGATGCCAACATGCTTCGTGATATTGTATTTGAGCCGACTAAAGTAGCTGCCGATTCTGGGCTGTTCAAGCAGGCTTTGAAGTTAATTAACAAGGGTGCTACAGCGGCCGCCGACCAGACGGAAGAGTTAAGTAGGTCTTTCAGCTTCCTGATGGGCTATGAGCTTGCTGGGCGCGCGGGCTTGAAAACGCAGCAGATGAGGTTCATCTTTGCTAAGCAGTTCTCTGACAACGTTGTTGGTAATTACAGCGTGCTGAATAAACCTAATGTATACAGAGGTGCTGTGCCTGCGCTACTTGGAACCTTTAAGACGTACAAGCTCAATGTAATGCAACAGTTACTTGACGCCTACTCTCTGGGAAACGCCTCAGTGCTCAAAGCATTTGGGACGCAGTACTTGACTTTCGGGCTCAATTCGCTGCCCTTTAGTCAATTAGCTCAGAATGTGATTTTTCCGGTTGAGGGCGAAGAGGATACTTATAGTTACTTGAGAAATATCTTGGGAAGCGACTCCTCTGCTCGGGCCGCAATGTACACCTTAGGCTCACTTGTTGATACTGACTTAAGTAGCCGTGGCGACATCGACCCTGTTACTGGAGGCTTCTTGCCAATTAACGGTTCATTCACATTACAGGACATTAGCCCTGTTGTGTCAATGCTTGATGATTCTGTTAATTTGGTTAAGGATATGTATGGGGCAATGAAGAGCGAAGTTGGCCTGAGCGCCCATCGGCTTCAAGAGTTAATTAGCCAGTATTCGCCGGTGTCGTCAATTAGGGCTTTTGCTAAATTGGGCAACCAAATGTATGATGAGAACGGGAATGAGTTTACTTACTCAGTTGACCGCAATGGAAATATCCAGCGGATTAACAGCCTAGTTACTGCACTTGGTTTCAACTCAATTGAGCAAGCAGAAAATTGGCGCCTCGAATCCCGAATGCGGGCTAGGGACGCAATTAACCAAGAAAAACTTAATGACCTTCGAAAAGCCTTTAAGGCCGGCTTTAGGTTCTTGCGGTCAGGTAACGTGCAAATTGATACCGACTTAATTACCAAAGCATTCGAGGGCTACATTAAGTCTGGTGGCTCAATCGACGCCTTTATACCTTGGGCGCAGGCACAGTATAATGCCGCTACTATGACTAAGGTTGATAGGCAGATTGAGTTGCTTGGCTCACAAGACAGTGTTGCGGCGTTTAATGATATGCAGAAGTTAATGAGTGCTTCTTCCTATGAAGCCTACAGGGACTTGTTTGAGCCACTTGAGGACTAGGGCGCCTTGTAGAAGTTAGTGGAAATTGAAAGGAGGGTAAAGAAAATTAAAGCACAAAAATAGGGTGGAATCTTAATTGATTCCACCCTTTCTTTTTGCTACCTTAACTTGCTTCGTTGATACGATTTAATTTAGGAGTGATGTTCTGGCAGGTTAAAGTAGCTTGGCTCTCGAAAAGTGGCCTCTCGAAGATTCGGGTGAATATTCTCACCTTTGAAGTGGTAGTCTACTTCATCGAGATAATTAGCTGTTACCTCACCCCTTAGCACATAATTCGAGATGATGCGCAAAGCCCGAGGAACTTGCGTGGCCCATTTTGAGTCTGCGAGTTCATTGAGCATTTTAAGTGCATTAACATCTGTCATCATTTCCTGAAACTTGAGGGCCGCGGCTCGGAACTTAACGAACTTCGAAAATCCATAGTGCCCTAAGTTGAATATCAAGTAGCCGAAGACTGGCCTGATGACCTTGCTCTTGTACTCGGGCTGTGTTTCTGCCAAGTTAATTGACTTCACAATATCATTAGCGGCCCAGCAGACAAGTTGCTCGCGGCCGAGTTGCAGGCCTTTTTCAAGCCGTAATTTGTCTTCAGCTGTTAATTTATGCCCCAACCCAATGGTCTGGTTTCCAGTGGTATCTGTATACAGAATGTCCGACCAGCCCTCAATTAAGTAGTACAAGTAAATTGTGCTGCCCGAAATTTTGAGCTCCGGCCAGTGGGTTTGGATTCGTTTGGTTATGGCGCTTATAATTAAACGCCGCTTATCTATTCCCATAGTTAATTGCCTTTCCTAAGTTCATTGAAGATTCATCGAAGATTTGGCCGTCGAGTAGAAGCGCACATTGTTAGCCCCAACCCAAGTAAATACTTTCTTTTCATTGACGAAGCCCTGCAAAATGGCACTAAAGTCAGCGTCCCGCATATCCTTAGCTGCTAGGCGGCTAAGTTCTGTATAGGTAATTGGGGCCTCTGACTGCCTGATGTAATCAAGCAGCTTCTGCTTAGCTTCACTCAATTTACTCAAACCATATTCACCAAGTGCCTCAGGCATTAGCACCTCCGTTGTGCTTAAAATCTCATCGGCATCTTCATAGATTTCTTTTGTTAATGTAGTGCTATTTGATAAGATGGCGATTGACATTGCCGTCTTAATTAAGTGTATATGTCGCCGCGCGTTGTAATACGTGAAGCGGAAATCCTTAACTTGCTTATTTAACATATAGAGATTATCTAAAAATTCTGCTGCTTCTGGTGTTTCGTCAAATGTCGTGTTGCGATATATGAATTCAATGTTCTTGAAAGCATCAATTAACTCTGGCATTTTATCGGGCGTGAAGAATCTTGGTCGTGGAATCTGCTTTTCCTTAGCTCCGTATACAAAAATGCACCTACTTACGAAGCCCTGCTCCATTTGCTCGGGTGGCAAAATTTTGGCCAGAGTTGCTGGAGTTATGGCTGATAAGATGTTAATTAAGGGTTCTTTAATTTCTATTCCTTGTCTATTGTAATCCGAACCGTCCCATAAGTGGCTTAGGGTTGTGAATAACTTAAACGAGCCGGTTCCCGCAAATGTACTAAATTCACTATTTAATATCAATGGGGTGCTGAAATTCTTACTTCTTACTTTACATTCTATGTTACTTGTGTCTGAATTTAACAGGTCGCTTATATCATCTTCTGGTACTATGTGCTCATACTTAAGTAACTTCTTCTCGAGGCGCTTCTGCTGAACATTGGTGATGCCGGCCATAAATTGAACCAAGCCGTTACTTCCGGCCTCAAGTTCATTAGGTGCTAAAGTAACATAGCTGGGAATTAGCGGCCTTATTGTATTTATCACCGTTGACTTTCTGACTCCGGCGTTGCCAACTAAGAGTATCATCTGATTGGGCCAAATTGTCGTGTCGCCTAATTGAAACGAAACTTCCCGAGCGGCACAAGCAGATGCTATCCCAAGTAAGCTCCATACAAGGAAAAGCTCCGGAGCTTCTGTATATTGGTTGAGTTCAATGAAGCGCTTAATTAACTTGTTGTGTATGCGCATCTTAATGATATTCCTTTCTTAATGGAGGGCGAACCACGAAGGCCGCCCTCGCACTTTACCGTACATTAACTTTAAGAGTTAAGCAGTTTCCGGTTTAAGAGCTACCAGCTCAGCAGCCAGCAGCTTAGCTACGTGCGGCGGAATCTGGCACAGCTCCGGGGCGATAGTCTGGCTATCATAAGTGCCATCGCCGATAGACTCAAGCAACTCAACGAGGCTATCATAGTCCTCTGCCCACATCGGAGCCGCAGTATTAATTACTTCTGCCATCTTAATTTCCTTTCTTATGTTAATTAAGTTAAAACAAATGTACCGGCTTGGTGGTACCATTACATAATAATTCATTTTGTTTAATTTGTCAAGTCAGGGCGCTTTTCTAAAAGTTCGCTAATTGCCTCGTCCAAATATTCGCGCTCAATTGCCCAGTCCTCGCAAATAATGTTGGTTCTGCGTACTGGTCTAATTGAGAAGTCTGTTATACTAACCGCAGGATACTGGTTGCCTTCGCCAGAGCAGTAGCTTATGCTGCCGTTTAGACCATGCTGGTCAATGTACTGGCACATTTTAAGCATATCATCAGCACTGGCAAAGCGATAAACTTCCTTAACCAGGCCGAATTTTTCCATACACTCTTGCTGAAGTTTGTAGAAGTCAATTAAGTTTGGAACTTCATCACCTGTGAATATTCGCCTTACTTCGTATTCTGTAGTTGGGATTCCGAAAGTTAATTCGACGACCTCAAAAATATGACCATCAATAACTCTGGTTTGCCAGGCCGGCTTTTTGCCATACTGGCTAATTAACTCCAATGAGTCAATTTCCGTCCCGAATAAATTCGGGTACTTGAGTATTGTGCTGATACAATCATCTAATCTTTCTTTCAGTATGTTTGTCATTTTATAAAGTCCTTTCTTCTAAAGTGTGTAATTTGCTCAGGTCGAAATTTTCGAAGTCGCCTAACTTGTATGTGCTCATTAACCGCTTAGACCAAAAGCGGCCTACTTCACATTCAACGGGTACATGAAACTGGTGGCCATTGTAGTTAATTGGCGCCATCATTTGCTTCATAACTATGTCTAGTAATTGAAGCCGAGTTTCGCGAATGAAGAAGACAATGGAGTCATGTACCTGAACCACGGGAATGAAGTCGCCGGCTTTCAAAGCTTCCTTCATTAACTTGCCATATTCAGGATACTCCATTGAGTCAAATTCCTGAGATCGGCCCTCGAAGTAAGTGTTGACTAAGAAGCGGTTCATTAAGCCGGCTGTTCCACCCTGCCCCTTGTAAGCAGCTATCTGGCGCAAAACTCCATCTACCTTTTCTTTATCCATCTTAATTGGGAACCACGTGGTAAATCCGAAGGCAGTTGAGATGAGCCCTTGGTTCGCCGTTTGCTCACCGTAGAGGGTATAGTGCCAGTGAAGTAACTTCGGATATTGCGCCCTATACCTGTGAAGCGCAATTTCACATAACTTAATGAAGTCCTTTGTTACTTTAGGCTTCGGCAGGCCGAGCCGCTCGGCCATCTGCTGAAGTCCCGTTGTGCCGATTTCAGTTAATAGCCTTGCATACATAGTCCTCGCTGTCATGAAGTAGTTTCCGCCGTGGCTAATTGGCTTCACGAGTTTCCTTGCGCTATGCTTATCTCCTTTGTGTGCCAACACCTCTTCGTAAGGAATTCCGAATACCTGACTTGCGTGAACAGCGTGCGTATCTCTGTCATCAGTAACTACCTGAAACATCTTCTCGTCCGTTGAAGCCGCTACGAAGTAGGTATCTGCTTGACTGTAGTCTATGTCGGCAATTAAGTAGCCTTGCGGCGCAACAAAAGCTTCTCGAATTTCGGCCGTAATGTTCTGCAAGTTGCGACCTTTATTGAAGTCCGTTGCCTTGGCGTTGGCTCTCGAGGTAATTGTGCCTGTGGCGTTAAGCTTGCAGCCGATTGAACTGATGTTAAGTAACTTACCAAAGTCGCTCACGAACTTGTTATTCTCTTGGTATTCCTTGAGCTTGTTTGCGAACCACTCAATTAACGGGTGTTGCTTAGCCAGCTGGCTTAGAGTATCGGCGTCCGTGCTCAGGGCCCCGCCTACTGGTGTGGCTTTAAGTAAGTCGTAAAAGATTTTCCGCTTAGTTGCCACGCTGTTGATGTTGAAGTTAGGCAGGGCGTCGGCGAAGATATATTCGAAGAGCGCTTTTACCTTGTTGGACTTAATTGACTTACCCTGAATAATCTGAGTTAAATGCTCGCGGTCAACAGGGAAGCTGTGGAATTGCATTTCCATATAGATTAAGTTCAAGCGGTGAATCTGGCCGTAATTTCGGGGCGCCCACTTGTAATGGAAGTTAATTAACTGCAACATATAAAACAAGTTAGTTAGCGTCTGGAATGAATCGAGGGCACAGTAGCGTAGGTAGCGCTTGTATCCATCGACTGTATGTGGCATTCCGCTTTCCTTAACATCAAGGTCATCTTCCTCACCTCCTCGAATCTCCTCTTTCCAATACTTGTACATTGGGTTGACCGAGCTACTTACGTGCCATAGAGCTTTGCGGCTCAGGGAGTGCATTGAGTAGAAGAGATACTGCGTGTCCCATCTATAGGCCCAAGCTGGGCAGCTATACTTAATTAAGTACGAATTGTCATAGGTGCCGTTGTGGAAAACGAACCTAATGGCGGTGTTGCTGTGCAACATTTTAAGTAAGACAAGCTTCTCAAGGTACACTTGAATATTGGATTCACCGAGGCGGTTTCCTGAAGCATACTCAATTAAGTCTACACAGAAACTCAGCGGGGCCTGCGGCTTTGCCAAATTAATTAGGGTGTATGAGATGCAGGTGATAAGTGAGTTACTGGTTTCAATGTCACAGCCAATTAGCCACTTACAATTTGCTGAACTATTTGTAAGCCACTCAACGAAGGTACGAAGTTCGGCCGTGCTGTAAATTGGCTTGTAGATGAAATTGAACTGCGGGAGGAGGTGGTAGTTAAGTAACACAGCCTTTTCACAGATGTGCTCATAGTGAATGCGGCTAGCTGGGTTGAAGAAGCTACTTATCTCTTTGCAACTCAAGTAAATGACGAAGCTGTTTTCGGCCTCGAGTGAAGTAACTTCCCCTTGACAGAAGTGCGGCTTCTTGTGGTTACTGGCATACTTAATGTCGTCTGTTATAAAGATGGTTTCCTTGAGGCCCAAAAGTGCTTCTTTGTTAATGAACTTGGTAACCTGATTAGTACCAGTTAGGATTTTGACGGCGGGTTTTGGGAGGCCGAATTTTGTGGCTGAGTTAATTAACATCTGCCCCAGCATCCGGTTAGCTGAATCGTGTGAGCTGATATTTAAGATAATCATCTTGCATTACCTGATTATGCGGTTGGAGTTAAGTGGGTGGGACAAGCCCACCCACCTGATTCGTTTTGTGAAATGCTTAAGCTTTCGGTTTGTACTCAGTCCAGTCAATCTGGTTTCTGGTTACGCCATCTTTACCATTCTGCTCGAAAACCTTGTGCCAAGTAACCTGGCCGATTGCCGAGTTAATTAAGTCCATCAAAGTTCCTTGAGTTTCTTTGTTGGCCCCAGAGTTCAGGATAGCATATTTTACTTTGCCCAAACTTTCGTTGATGTCTTCAGGAGTCTGGTTGAATATAGGCAGGCTGTAAACCATTTTCTTGCCGATTATCTTGGAGATGTCCATTGAGCTGCTAACATCGGCGGCGTCTTCAATTACGAAGTGAAAGACAATTCGGCTGCTGGTTTCATTGTCAACCTGCTTAACTTCTTCCAATTTAAGCGCATAGGTACCTTTCGGCCACACAAAGTTAGTGGATACTTCCTTAACTTCATTAGAGTTGACGTCCAGGAAATTGATTTCATTGCTCATAGTAAATTCCTTTCTTTACTTATAGGTTAATGTTAATATTAGTGTTGTTTGAGGTGCACTTAATTGAGTGCATAATTGCGGGGCTCACAGGAGCCCCTTAATTTACAAGGTTAGCTTGTTTGAAGTTAGTGCAATCGCTGGGCCGGAGGCTTCGTGGGCAGTTTCTGACTCAATTAACTTGATGTCGTGAATCGGCGCTTCATCGAGTCGGTGGTTGTACTTCTGGAGGATTATGCTCGGAGTTAATTCACTCGACTGGTAAATTTTGGGCTCGAGCTGCCGCCCTCCAATGCCGCAAACTTCTGAAGTTGCTTGAGCTGAAACATAATACTTGCCCGCCCTTGAGTAGAAGTACAAGCATTCATCGAAGTACTTACTTAGAGCCTCTGACGCATTGATGGTAGTTGACAGCGGGTAGATTTTCCGCTCAATTACCTCGCCTGCTTTATTCTTCCTTTCAACTGTCTTAGTGTGTGAAATCACGAAGACCGAGGCCGCTAAGTTGCTGAGCCTGTCAAGGAACTCAAAGAACTCCGTTGAGAGCACTCCGTAATACTGTTGTACTTGACCGTTGTAGAGCTTATCCTTATCAAAGCTACCCATTACATACAGCTGTTTCTCCCTTAACTTGTTGAACATACTTTCCGCGAAGCTGGTAAGTGAATCGAGGATTATTATTGTATGTTCATCAATGCGGCTTGCGTGAATGCAGGTAAATTGACTCCGGTTCTTGAGCAACCGCGCATCGCTGACCACTTCTCCAGTATCTTGGTTGTAGTAGAAATCGCACTTGCTTATCAGGGCATTGACGAATGGCAAGATTGTGATGTGCTGCTCGTCGCGAAGCTGAAAGTAGTCGACTTTATCAAGATGCTTGAACTTGGCCGCTTGGTTGAAGATGATGTTCATTGACTTGTCGCAGTCAATGTAGATGATGTGATAACCTTTGTCAATTAGGTTGAACACATCAGTAACAAAGGTTGTTTTACCGGTCTTGCCCTCGCCAAAGCAAAGGACTTTTATGACTGGTTTCTTATTAAGATATTCACTCAATTTCATTTTAACTCACTTCGTTCGTTAAATTAATCCAATATACTTACGTATCATTCTATTGTGGCTTTGCCACTTGTTATACTCCAAGTACCTTGCGGCGCATATGCGCCACTTCTAGACTCCAAGTACCTTATATATCTTCTTAGTGCTATAGGCTTTCCTTGGGTCTTCAGCTTGTTGAAGAGTTAATTGACATTCCGCACCTGATTGACACCACTCAAAAAACGGGCACCGGTTTCCGTAGCTGACGCAATTGCCGCTTTTGTAATAGGCCGCCGTGCTTAGGCCATTCGACTCAATTAACCTTACAACTTGCCGCAGCCCGTTCATCAGGTTGTCAACGCACTCCGGGGTCTTACTTAGGAACAAAGGATTAATTGTGCATTCGGTTCCTTTGAACCGGCAGATTAAGTAGAGGACCTTAATGCTTGAGATAAGCGAGGTCGATTCCTGCTGGTCGAACCCAAGTAAGTTCAATATGTTAGTTACGTATTCAACAGTTTGCGGGCTCAGGGCATACTTACTTAACTCTTCCTCCTCAGAGCTGGTAGTTGACGAAGTCTTAATGTCGCATACTATGATTTCGCCGGTTGAGCGGTCAATGAAGACCGCGTCTATAAAACCGATATAATTGACTTTATCAAGGGTAACCTTTCTAGGGGCTGGCGCCACGCCGTTTTTGCATTCATTGGTGTGCGCAATTAAGTATGTGGTGTCAACCTTGAACTCAATGGCCGGTTTCTCGTTGATGTAAAGTAAGTCGTAGTTGCTGTTCTCGAACCAATTAACAAGCTCCCTCAAAATGCGGTAGGCTGTTAAGAAGTGGTAATTGCCCTGCATCGCTTTCTTCAACTTAATTGGGTACTTCAACATAAGCACCTTAACTGCTCCATCTAAGTTCCTTGTGATGAGGTAGAACTGGAATGCTTCGTGGACAGCGGTGCCAATTAGCGAGGCTGCCGAGCTGCGGCGTGGCACTTCGAAGTTACTGCACTTGGTTAGGACAAAGCGCATCGGGCAGCTCCCGAAGCTACCTAAGGAAGAGTAGCTAATTGAGATGGCATTAAGTCTGCTCGCTTCGCTTGCTTTGCTTTCATTTGCTTTGCTTTCATTTGCGTCGCTCATTCAGAAGCCTCCATTATTTCAAGGCAATTAAGACATATGGTCTTAGCCGGCCCGAACTCTTCCTGAGGTTTCAATTCGCCGCAAACCAAGCACTTGACCCAACGAACTCTTGGAGTTAATGAAAACTTGATTACGTGATTCTCCTTGATGAGCTGTAAGCGAGCATACTTCAGGGGCGTTTTTCTGACCGCTCGATTAAGTTCAATTCTAAATTGACGCTCGAGCTTGGGCTGGGCCTCCGGAGCCGAGGGCCAAATTGCGGGGTCAATTAAGCAGGTGCAGTTAATTGCCACAAAGCCATCGGCATCGGCCTCGTTGACTGCTGTAAGAAGCTTGTGTTCCAAGGTGGCAAAGGAGCCATTGATGTTAATTACCTTGTTGCACCACCGCCAACAGGTAGCCTTACGGCTACTATGTGAGCCAACTGCTGTTGCTTTCTTGTACTCAGCTAATTGACTCTTTTCCCTGATTAAGTTTGTTTCTCCCTTTGAAGCTTGCTTGACTTCGGCTGGCATAATTAACAGTGAGAGCAGAAAAGCGGCCTCGCGGTAATCAATGGCTTTGATGCGCCAATCGACGGAGTGGCTTAGGTGCTTGTTGATATATTGCTTTATCGCGTCAATCGTGCTTAGTGCATAATAGTGGCTTAAAGCTACTTCGACGTAAAGGCGCTGGGCACCGGGGTTGCTTACTATGTGGTGCTCAATTACCGGAATCAGCGTGGCGCCACAATAGTCCATTAAGTTGTTTTCTCCTACTGCGCTTAGCTTGAGTGTCTGATTAGATGTCGAGTTCATTGTCTAGGTCCTCCAAAAATGCAAGTTGCTTAGCTTTGTTGCTCCGTTTTTCGGCCGCTTTTTCTTTGCGTGCTGAACTAACTGCCGACTTCGTGGCGTACAAGCGGTCGAATGAGTTAATTAAGATACGCATATCCTTAGGTTGAACGCAGTTCAGAACCTCGGGATTCTCCTGAAGCCGTTCCATTATAGCACTTACTGTGGTGTCAATTTGCTTCAAGTCAATGGACTCTTCTATCTTGCCAAGTTCATTGTGAACCAAGGATAATAGTTCGCTTTGCTCACTGTTAAGTTGCAAGGCTGCGTCGGCCGCTTCCTTGGAGTAGAGGTCAATTAAGTCCGCCAATGGCGGCATCGCTTCAATGCGGTTCATATAGTCAATCGAGTCCTCGAAGTTGGCCAGCGCTGTGAGGTCGGTTGACCACACCTGAGCTGCTTGGACGGCACTAAGTGGTGCACTTAGTAAATTGACTTCCTGTTTTGCGGCCGGAGCCGCGGGCTCATCTTGCTTAACTGCATTTGACATAGCCGGGCCACCAGCTGGCAGTGTGTTAAGTAATTCGTTTAAGCTAATCATTTTTGTCTGTTTCCTCTATGTAAAGGTTTATTATTCCGTTGTTATTATACATCAAGTCAAAGTATAAGTAAACAAAATCTTTGACTGAATGAACTTCCTGCCGCGTTATAAGTCCATTGCGACTGAATGTTACAACTATCTTAAAGGGCTGCTCTTGGCGACGCTCAATTAACTTGATATGTCGCTTAACTTCTTTCAACTTAATTGGCATCGGCGGCCTCGCCTGCGGCTTCGGCTTTGCCAATGGCTTCGCTGTATCTGATTAGCTTCTGCTCAACCCAATTAACTTGAATACCCCAATCAGAGAATAAGCAAAGGTGGTAGCTATAGGGTTGCTGTGCAAGGCACTCGTGAATGTAGTGGCTAAGCTCCCTTCGAGTTACCTTGAGTTTCTCCGAGGCAATTAAGTTGTAGACAACTTTGTGGCGCCGCTGTTTCAGGTGGGTGTCAATTACCTTGAGGTTCCCGAAGCAGATTTTAGAGCCGTGTTCGAGCCGGAAGTTAATTAACTCTTTCGCCGGAATCAGCTTGAGCATTCCTTGAGTCCATCTAGCTGGGTACTTACTGAAGCAAGCATCCTCTGGGCCGCTGCCTGTGATAGCTGGGTGCACGGAGAAGCGAGTGATTTCATTGAGTTTCATAAGTTCCTTGAGTGCCTTGGCAAAATCGCCCATTGAAGCATAGACGCGAAAGGCCAGCTTAGCTTTCCTGTATGCTTTAACTTCTTCGGCTAGTCTGACGGAATTTGGGGCGGCTTTCCGCTGGGTGAACTTGCTTGACTTGGAAGTTGCTTGACTTGACCGTTTTTGCGGCTTGGAATATCTAGTTATTGTTGTCATCTTAATTGTCCTTTCAGTGAGGCTAGTGGCTAAAGCCACGTTTGTGAATTGAGTGAATTGTTACTGGTGTTATGTTGTTGAAGTTACTTGCTATGCGCTAGCATCGTTATTCGTAACCTGGGCAGTGGGCATTACTGCCCACTTGCCTTAGCTTCAACTAAGTAAGTCTTGCTGGCGATTACCGGTTTAATTAAGTTGCCATCTCGATTAACATGTTCGCACTTAATTAAGAGTTCAACTCGAAAACCGGCCTCGAGCTTACTGCGCATTAAGTCGTCGATTCCAGAGCCGAGGATTACACGCTTCGAAGGCAATGTAGTCCCATCTGGCAGCACGGTTTCGGCAGTGCAACAAGTTACTTGAGTTATGATTCGGCCCCTCGTTGTGTAGTTGTAGGCGAATGAAGTTACTTGAGCCGGAATGAACACAGGGAACTTCAGGGCGGCGACTCGGCTTGTGCGCTTGCTTGGGATGAAGGAGCTACTTGAGTCATAGAAGACAAAGCCCTCCCAGTGACGCTGGCGCAAGACAGCACGTAAGGTGGTTTCGCTGTATTCCAACATAATTAAGTCCAAAGTCCCAAGCGGGCTCGCTGCCTGCTGCTCGAAGCTCATTCCCGAATTCCACTTAATTAAGTTCTGATAAGAACCGTCAAGTGGGTTGCGACGAGCTGCATTGAACATCGCGAAAGGCAAGAAGTCAAGCTGCTCTGTTATAACTTTGCGGCGCAGGGCGCTGGAAGTTAATGGAAAGTTCTGATGTTCGCCGGCCACGGTGAGTTCACCCAAGACAATTATACCTTCGTAGTTGTTATTGCTGTTTGAAGTTCCTGTTGCGTTCATCGCTTTAATTGTGATGTCCTGCAGGGAGTAGCTAAGGAACTCTAGAACCTGATTGAGGTTCTTCAGCTGGGCGGCTTCGAAGGTGTAGCTTAGCTTGGCTCGGCCAGCGAAGCAGAGCTTCTTGGGTTTTTGCTGCAACTTAATTGAAGTGGAAGCGTCAAGTAAGTCAGCTAGTGGAATTGCGGCGTAGAAGCCGTTGGCTTTTTCCACGAGCCGGATTATATCTGCTTGTGCTAATTGAGAATCTGACTTAATTAACTTCAAAAGTTCGGCGGCGGATTCAACGTGGAGTACTTTCTGAGTGTGCGTTGCGCACGGTGTTATGTTGTTCATCTTAATGGCCTTCCATTATGCCTTACGGCATAAAGTTGTTAGTTGATTTGCTGTTATTTAGGTTTCGATTGTTGCAGTTGCAGTTGTTGTGGCTAAGCCACTTGTTAAGGAAGTCCTCAATGTAAGCGGCGGTTTCGCTGTCTGAGTTACTTGAGATAAGATTCTCAATTTTCTCCTTATCCGAAGAGCCGGGCAGCTGGCGGTTTTTGAGCTTGGTTAAGCCACTCTTGTTGTAAATTACCCAAGCAAAGTCAGAAGCCCGAGTCAAGGCGGTGTAGGCGTATTCGTTGTTAATTGAGTTGCCATTTTTCCAGTCAAGTAAGTTGATGATGCACCGCTTGTACGTTGAGCCTTGCGCTTTGTAGCAAGTGATGGCGTTGGCGAGGAGCAAGTTACTTATCTCGCCTATGGTGCTCAAGCTGATTTGACGTAAAGTGCCATAGATGTCAATGAACTCTATAGTCAGCGTATGACTAGCTTTCTTTGAGAAAAAGCCCTCTTCATCGGCGCTGTTTTGTGAATCCCCTGACGAGGCGCTCTGTTGGGCTGACTGCTCAATTAAGTTGTCGAGTTCATCGGGGCTGAGCTGTGCTTCGCTTCGCAAAGTATCTTGCTGCTGTGTTGTGCCAAAGGCACTTGTGCCACCAGGCACCACGTCTGAATTAAGTTGCATCTCAATTATGCGCCCCGTTGTCCCGTTGATGTAGCCGTCTTCGTAATTATTCTTCGTGAACATCACGTTGTCGCCGACGCCGAGTAACTTAATTGCCACGCCGCAAAGCACTGCTTGCTTAGTTACGCCGAGATACTTGTTGAGCCGCTGATTGAGAACCTCTTGTCCAGTAGCTCCAACGTTAGTCGGGGTGATAATGCAGTCCTCTTGTTCATTGAAGCGCAGGTGGTATTTCTCGTTAATTAACTCAATAATTCGATAGAGGTCAAGGTAGTTTTCGGCCTTGATGAACTTAACGTTCTTGAACTCCTTAGCTTTGATGGCTTGTTGCAGGGTAAGTAGGTTGGCTGACTTGAAGAGGTGAGCTGCTTGGACGATGTCATTCCCATCAGCTTGCCTGTGCACAGTGGTAAGATAATTGAGCGAGCAGCCGGAGTGCGCCCCGAAGTAAGCCAGGCTTGTCTTACCGATGACTGGCTGAAGCTGGTTGATGTCACCCACGAGGATTAACTTGTGCAAGCTGTGCAGGTCGAGGGCTGCGAGGGTTTGGAGCATAAGTTCGTTGGAAACCATTGACACCTCGTCGATGATTAACACTTTGGTGTCAATTCGCTTGTTAGCTGCATTAAAGGTCGGAACGAATCGGCGGCTTAGGCGGTACCCGCAGGGCTTGCTTGGGTCTGGTATCTCAATGGACTCGGGTACAAATTGCAGCCACTTATGTAAGGTCAGGCACTGGGGAATGAAGGGCGCTAGGGCCGGGTCTGACTTAATTGACTTGATGATGTTAAGCACCGCCTTGCCCGTAAACGCACAGAGGAAGATGCTTGACGCGTCGAACTTAGTGAGAAGCTCTTGCAAAACAGCCTTCAATGTAAAGGTTTTCCCAGTACCGGCGGCTCCGGTTAGGATACTTAATTGACTCGAACAGATGTTGCGCACCGCTGATTGCTGGCTTGAATCGAGGGAGTTGCTGAGGGTGCTGGTGTTAATTGTGTTGCTACTAAGCGCTGAAGGCAATGAAGTTGCCGGAGTTATCTGAGATGCCGAAGGCAACGAAGGCGTCGAAGACGTTGAGCGTTGCTGCTCGATAAGAGCACACAGGGAATCTAATGTAATGGGCATTTAATTATCCTCTTTAATTAAGTTAGGCGACTAACGTCGCCGGTTGGCAAGTCAAGTAAGTTTTGTTGAAGCGAGATGTTAATCTCGCTTCGATGTCAAGAAAAAAGTGTTAATTGAGCTCAAAAAACCACTTCGTAGGAAAAATCGTAACGCGCGTCCAGTCGGTAATTAAGTTAAAAGTTGGTCAATGTACTCGGATTTTGAATACCTTGAGCAAAAAATAACCTAATTACCGACTGAACAGCCCCTATTAACTTCAAAGTTAGACAAAAATTTGCACCATTCTAGACAAAAATTTTCCGTCTAAATTGAGTGCAAATTTGGGAGTTAATTAGGTTGCTGGTAGGCAATTAAGTTATGATGTAAAGTAAGTTCCTTGAGGCCGCTAGGCCGAAAGTTAAATGTTAAGGTCGTTGTCAATTAAGTCTGCCATCTTAAGCACCTTCTGGGAAAAACTAGCCTCATCAGCTTCAACAGAAAGCGCTTTAATGAACATCTTCAAGTTAGTTTTTTGTGCTTGAACCTGCTTGACTCGCTGTTTGCGCCGCTCGATTAACTCTCTTTCCGCTAAGCTAGCTCGACGCTCCTCGCGCGCCTGCTGTTGCTTGCGGCGTTCTGCCTCAAACTGCTTGATTCGCAAGCTCTTGCTAGCCGTTTCGGTGGTTAGCTTGTCAATTAACTTCGATAGAATATCCGGGGCGGCTTGCCAGTTTTCGCTTAATTGAGTATCGATTGCGCCAGCAGCGGCAGAATCTGCAAGCAATTTAATGTAGTCAATGATAGTCAATCGGGGCAAGTATTGCAAAACGGCGGTAAAGCCGGAGCGGATTTTGTCAGCGGCGTCGATTGTCTTGTCTGTTTGCATTGAATCGATTGTATTAAACAAGTTAAGCAAGGCTGTTTTTTCCGGCGGCAATTCTAGTAAGCTAGTAGAATAACAGTTTGTAGCAACGTATTCAGCAACGGCGGAAAAATCGGTGAGTGTAAATTGAGATAATGTTTTAAGCCGGGGTTTTTGAAAAGCGTTGAGATTGTAGTAAATTGTAGCGCTTTGATTAAAAGTATTTAAGTTTGTCATTTTAGTGAATCCTTAATGTGGTTGTTAGTTGTGATTGTAGTGTGGTTGTTTGTTTGTGTTTGCTTGCGTTTGCTTGCTTAATTAACTGTTACTATTAAAGGTTGTAGCTTAGAGCAAAAAA
>ULQF01087841.1_pt1 | contig 41484 bp, 29 predicted proteins | sample 1954211 | NCBI WGS metagenome assembly ULQF01 (sample SAMEA4835648, study PRJEB28245) | human gut metagenome | biome: gut microbiome; material: fecal sample | place: Denmark | collected 2008 | reverse complement strand
AACCCGTCACAACTCACATTCATTGTTCCTGCCGGTCTGGCGGATGGCGAATACACTCTCACCATCACGACGCAATATGCAGGCAGCACGCTCCTGAAAACGCCACGCACTGCTATCGCTACTTTCTACGTCGGTACGAAACCCGAAACAGGAGGCGGCTCCGGTGGTGAAGGCGGTGGAGGAGGAGAGGCTCCCGATCCTTCGGAATAAAATGTTCTTAGCCGGGGGTGAAACTTTGCCCCGGCTTATGCAGAGAGGCTGCACAGCTCTACGCACGCATCATGTATAGAGTTGTGCAGCCTTCGTGTATAGGGCTATACATGATAAGTGCATAACTTTGATCTTTTTCGCATAATCTTTTTTATAGTACTAATTTATTAGTACTTTTGTCTCTACCGAAAGAAAAGATTAACGATTATGGCAAGAATAACGATTCCATACGCAGTGGCCGACTTCGCAGAAATGCGTGAACGTGGCTTTTATTATGTCGATAAGACAAATTACATTCCGGGGCTTGAAGACTATAAAGCTCCTGTTTTTCTCCGTCCCCGCCGTTTCGGGAAAAGTCTGCTTATCTCCATGCTGGCTCACTACTACGACCGTACAAAGGCGAATCGTTTTGAAGAACTCTTCGGTGGCACTTGGATTGGCGAACATCCTACGAAAGAGCATAATCAATATATGGTGATTCGTTATGACTTCTCGGCTATGGTGATGGCGAATGATATGGAAGGACTGGCACAGAACTTTAATAAACTCAACTGTATACCAGTAGAGGTAACGTTAGAACACAACCGTGACCTGTTTGGGGATTTTCAGTTTACAACTAGGGGAAATGCTGCGCAGATGTTGGAGGAACTTTTGGGTTATGCCAGTTCACGTGGATTGCCTAAAGTATATATATTGATTGACGAATACGATAACTTCACCAACCAACTGCTTACTTCCTATAACGATCCGCTTTATGAAAAGGTAACCACCAGCGACAGTTTCCTTCGTACCTTTTTTAAAGTGATTAAAAAAGGCATAGGCGAAGGTACTATCCGTACCTGTTTCTGCACAGGTGTATTGCCTGTCACCATGGACGATTTGACTAGCGGTTATAACATTGCGGAAATTCTTACCTTGGAACCGTCTTTCCTCAATATGCTCGGTTTCACCTATGAAGAAACGAAGACATACCTGCGTTATGTACTTGATAAATATACTCCCGGTGCAAGCGAAGAACGTTTCGAGGAAATCTGGCAGCTGATTGTGAGCAACTATGACGGTTATCGTTTCAGCCCCGTCGGCGAACGTCTTTTTAACTCCACTATCCTAACTTATTTCCTTAAGAAATTTGCCGCTAATGCCGGAAGCATTCCGCCCGAACTGATCGATGAGAACCTGCGTACGGACATCAACTGGATTCGCCGCTTAACTCTTTCGCTTACTAATGCCAAAGAGATGCTCGATGCCCTGGTGATAGACGACGAACTGTCCTACAACGTCAGCGATTTATCCAGTAAGTTCAACAAGAAGAAGTTCTTCGAGAAAGAATTCTATCCCGTCAGCCTGTTCTACTTAGGTATGACTACCCTGAAGAGTGCATACCGCATGGTGCTCCCCAACATGACCATGCGCAGCATCTACATGGATTATTACAACCAACTGAACAAGATCGAAGGTAACGCCAGTCGCTACGTCCCGGTTTATGAACTTTATGATTCCAACCGTAGTTTTGAACCCCTTGTGCAGAACTATTTCGAGCAATATCTGGGACAATTCCCCGCACAGGTTTTCGATAAGATCAACGAGAACTTTATCCGTTGTTCTTTCTACGAGCTTGTCTCCCGCTATTTGAGCCATTGTTACACTTTTGCCATCGAACAGAATAACTCCGTCGGTCGTTCGGATTTTGAAATGACCGGCATCCCCGGCACGGATTATTACACGGACGACCGCGTAGTAGAATTCAAATACTATCGTTCCAAAGATGCCGACCGTATGCTTGCGCTCACCGAACCGCTGGCAGAACACGTAGAGCAAGTGAAAGGTTATGCCGCAGATACAAAAAGGAAATTCCCCAATTACCATGTTCGTTCGTACGTGGTATATATCTGTGCCAATAAAGGATGGAAGTGTTGGGAGGTATAATCACTTTTTCCCGGCTTCATGCCGTCTGTGAGAAATATTCGTGTAACTTTGTAGGCTGATAGTATAAAAACAAGAAGGAAAAGAATGATAGTTTGCATAGCTGAAAAGCCGTCTGTTGCACGTGATATAGCCGAAGTACTCGGCGCTCATACCAGAAAAGAAGGATATATAGAAGGAAACGGATACCAGGTGACCTGGACGTTCGGACATCTTTGCACCCTGAAGGAGCCGCATGAATATACTCCTAATTGGAAGTCGTGGAGCTTAGGTAGCTTACCGATGATCCCTCCGCGTTTCGGTATCAAACTGATTGGGCATGATCCGGGCATTGAGAAACAATTTCATATCATAGAGCAATTGATGCAAAATGCAGATGAGATTATCAACTGCGGTGATGCCGGACAGGAAGGAGAATTGATTCAGCGTTGGGTGATGCAGAAAGCAGGCGCCCGTTGTCCGGTGAAGCGTTTGTGGATTTCGTCTTTGACGGAAGAAGCTATTCGTGACGGATTTGCAAAGCTAAAGGATCAGGCAGATTTTCAGTCACTGTATGAAGCGGGACTTTCGCGGGCTATCGGAGACTGGTTGCTTGGTATGAATGCCACTCGTCTTTATACAATAAAATACGGTCAGAATAAACAGGTACTTTCTATCGGTCGGGTGCAAACACCTACCTTAGCGTTGATTGTTAACCGACAGTTGGAGATAGCCAACTTCCAGCCCAAGCAATATTGGGAATTGAAAACGAACTACCGGGATACAACCTTTTCGGCTTTAATCCGCAAAAGTGATGAAGAAATCGCTGCGGAAGAAGAGAAAAACGGTGGGAAAAAGAAAATAATAGAGAATCCCGGTATTGATCCTATCGCTAACAGGGAAGAGGGCGAGGCGTTGGTAGAACGTATCAAAGACCTTCCGTTCGTAGTCACCAGTGTTAGTAAGAAAGACGGACGGGAGTTTGCTCCGCGTCTGTTCGACCTGACTTCGCTTCAGGTGGAATGTAACAAAAAATTCGCTTATTCTGCTGATGAGACATTAAAACTTATCCAATCCCTTTACGAAAAGAAAGTAGCCACCTATCCGCGTGTCGATACAACTTTCTTGAGTGACGATATTTATCCGAAGTGCCCTGGTATTCTGAAAGGACTCCGTGATTATGAAGTACTGACAGCTCCGTTGAACGGTTCCACATTGCCGAAATCGAAGAAAGTATTTGATAATTCAAAGGTAACAGATCACCATGCCATTATCCCTACCGGAGTGTACGCTCAAAACCTGACGGATATGGAGCGTCGTGTCTACGATCTGATTGCCCGTCGTTTTATTGCCGTGTTCTATCCGGATTGTAAGATTTCTACTACTACTGTGATGGGAGAGGTGGATAAAATAGAATTCAAAGTAAGTGGGAAGCAGATTCTCGAACCCGGATGGCGTGTTGTCTTTGCAAAAGATGTAAAAGATACGGCCGAAGAAAAAGAGGAAGAAGACGAAAATGTACTTCCTGCTTTTGTGAAAGGGGAAAGCGGTCCTCATGTTCCCGATTTAAATGAGAAGTGGACACAGCCGCCCAGACCTTACACGGAGGCAACTCTGCTTCGTGCTATGGAAACTGCCGGAAAGTTGGTTGATAACGACGAACTCCGCGACGCCTTAAAAGAAAACGGTATCGGCCGCCCGTCTACCCGTGCCGCTATCATAGAAACGTTGTTCAAACGGAATTATATCCGTAAGGAAAGGAAGAACCTGATTGCTACCCCGACAGGAGTGGAACTGGTGCAGCTTATTCATGAAGAGCTTTTAAAATCTGCCGAACTGACGGGTATCTGGGAAAAGAAACTCCGCGAAATAGAGAAGAAAACGTATGATGCACGCCAGTTTCTTGAAGAACTGAAGCAGATGGTTTCGGAAATCGTAATGAGTGTGTTGTCGGATAATACTAACCGCCGTATTACCATTCAGGATGCGGCAGCCGCCCAAGCCGGAGAAAAAGTGAAGAAAGAACCGAAGAAGCGTGAACGGAAACCGGGTGCTCCGAAAGAAAAGAAGCCGAAGGCTACGCCTGCGGCTACTTCTAATGCTGATTCTCTTGTCGGACAACCTTGTCCGCTTTGCGGCAAAGGAACAATCATAAAAGGCAAGACAGCCTACGGATGTTCGGAGTGGAAAAACGGATGTACTTACCGGAAGGCATTATGAAACTCAATCACCGCTTCTATTCCCTTACGGAAAATATCCAGTGAGAAATTTTCATTCGGCGAATGGATGGCGTCCGATTCGAGTCCGAATCCCATTAATACGGTCTTGACTCCTAATACTTGTTCGAAAGTGGATATGATAGGAATACTGCCGCCGCGGCGTACAGCCAACGGCTTTTTCCCGAAAGCAATCTCAAAACCTTTCTCCGCCGCTTGATAGGCGGGAAGGGAGATGGGGCAGACATAACCCTGTCCTCCATGCATCGGAGTGACTTTCACCTGTACCGTGTCAGGAGCAATACTAAGAATATAATCCGCAAACATTTGAGAAATCTTATGGTGGTCCTGATGTGGAACCAACCGGCAGGAGACTTTGGCGTAAGCTTTTGAGGGAAGCACGGTTTTGGAACCTTCTCCTGTATACCCGCCCCATATACCGCATACGTCAAAAGACGGCCGGCAACTGTTACGTTCCAATGTACTGTATCCTTTTTCTCCGAATACTTCCTTCACACCGATTGCTTCTTTGTATTTCTTTTCATCAAAAGGAATACGGGCAATCATCTCCCGTTCGGCTTGTGGAACTTCTTCTACATCGTCATAGAATCCGGGAATGGTGATTCTTCCATCCGCATCGGTTATTTTACTGATAATCTTGCATAACACATTAATCGGATTGGCTACCGCACCTCCGAAATGTCCGGAATGTAAATCACGGTTTGGTCCCGTAACTTCTATTTCCCAATAAGCCAGGCCACGCAGACCTGTGGTTAACGAAGGGAGTTCCGCTCCTAGCATGCTGGTGTCCGAAACAAGAATCACATCGGATTTCAACAACTCTTTGTGCTCTTCGCAAAAAGCCTCCAGACTGGGAGAACCGATTTCCTCTTCTCCTTCAAAGATAAACTTCACGTTATTTTTCAGCAGTCCGTTCTTGAGGAGATATTGGAGGGCTTTCACCTGAATAAATGATTGTCCTTTGTCATCATCCGCACCACGTGCCCAAATGTGACCGTCACGTATTTCCGGCTCGAACGGTTGGCTTTTCCAAAGCTCCAACGGCTCGGCAGGCATCACGTCATAATGGGCGTAGACTAAAATAGTTTTTGCGCTCGGGTCTACTATCTTTTGGGCAAAGACAATCGGATTGCCTTTGGAGGGCATTACCAATGCTTCGTCCGCTCCGGCTTCCAATAATAGCTGTGCCCAGCGTTCGGCGCACGCCAGCATATCATCATGGTGTTCGGGCAGTGCACTGATACTTGGAATGCGGATGAGACTGAACAAATCCTCCATCATTCGGGACTCGTTCTCTGCTATATATTTCTGAATTTCGTTCATAATTTGAATTAAACATTAAAGCTGCGTGGTTTTATCCAGCAGGTAATAGTCAAGTATAGTCATCGCAGCCATTGCCTCTACAATGGGAACGGCGCGTGGCAGTACACAGGCGTCATGACGGCCGCGAGCTTTCAGCGTGGTGTCCACTCCGTCGATATTAACAGTCTCCTGCTCCATCAACAGCGTAGCGATCGGTTTGAATACCACACGGAAATAAATGTCCTGTCCGTTACTCAATCCTCCCTGAATACCTCCTGAATGGTTGGTATGCGTTTCAATCCGTCCGTTGTTGTTATAGAAAACGTCGTTCTGTTCCGACCCCTTCATCTTCAGTCCCTTGAATCCTTCACCGTACTCAAATGCTTTGGCGGCGTTGATACTTAACATCGCATTTCCCAAAGCCGCATGGAGCTTACCGAAAACGGGTTGTCCCAAACCGATGGGGCAGCCTTTGATGACACAAGTCAGCGTACCGCCGATAGTATCGCCTTCTCCTTTTACCTTATATATAAGGTCTGCCATTTCTTTTGCCTTTTCCGGGTCCGGGCAGCGTACATCATTTGTCTCGATCAAGTCGAGATCATAGTCCGAGTAAGTGCCTTCCAGTTTGATAGCTCCTACCTGTGAGGTGTAGGCAGTGATACTGATACCTAACTGGCGGAGTGCCAGCTTGGCCAAAGCACCGGCTACGACGCGTGATACCGTTTCGCGTGCAGACGAACGTCCGCCGCCACGATGATCGCGGATACCATACTTCACTGTGTAAGTATAGTCGGCGTGTGAAGGGCGATATACATTTTTCAGATTGTTGTAGTCATTAGAATGTTGGTTTTCGTTCCAAACGATAAAACCGATGGGGCAACCGGTTGACTTACCTTCAAAAATACCGGAAAGAAACTCTACTTTATCAGCTTCTTTGCGTGCGGTGGTAAGGATGGATTGTCCCGGACGGCGCCGGTTCAGTTCCTGTTGTACGAATTCTTCGTCGATAGTGATTCCGGCGGGAAATCCGTCAATTACTCCTCCAATTCCTTTTCCATGAGACTCACCAAAACTTGTGAGCCGAAAGATGTTGCCAAATGAATTAAACATAGTCGTGGCTTTTTAAAATTACTGTATGCAAATATAACAAAGTTTTCGATAAGATTGTTGTGAACTCAAAATATCTTCAAAAAAGGTGGCATATTGAACCTTTTTTCTTCTTTTCAGTTGATAAATGATGATTAATAATAACTAAACCAATGACTGTATGAAAAAGAATCCATGAACGGGAAGATAATGACGTTCGGGGATATTGTAATAGACAAGTGCGCCGTAAAGAAGGGAGAGGGGATTTCGAGCTTTACAGGACAACAGCAACTTACATTTGCTGGAGAGGAGCTGTCTTGGGAGCTTGCGATGTAACTGTGGTGAGTTATATTTTAAATTTTCAACGGTTTGATATAACCGTTTGAGGAATAAATTTTTAGCTAGATATTTGAGAAGTGGCGGTAACGATTAAGAAACCGTGCAATTTTCAGCGTTTTGCTGTATCTTTACTGTCAAATAACTCTTTATGCAAAAGTAGTCAAAATCCACAGTCAAGCAAAATAATTGGCTATTTTTAGTCGTAATAGGTTCTATTTAGTCGTAAATAGTCGTAATTCGGCATATTTAGTCGAAAGTACCGATTATGACTTAACATACCACATCCTGCCTTTAAGAATGATTGCCCCTGCTTCTTTCATTTCCACAAGAATGTTCCCAACCATTCGTTCCTGCTGTTCCGGAGTCTTGGTCTTAGGAAGTACATCTTTGAGATAATCAAATATCGCATCACGCTTAGTTCCTGCCGAACCAGCATTTTGAAGATACTGCAAAATCATTTGTTGGAGTTTTGCTTTATCTAGTCCTCTGGTGCGAGTATAATGTGGTAACTGTTTTGTCCTTTTAGCAATATCAAGGGATATGCTATATTCAGAAACAGTCCCCTCTAAAAGACCTCTATTCAATAAGTCTATCACATTCTCATCAGAAATTCGACGTCCTTTTTGTACTGAGTCCAAAAGAATACAATCCTCCAATGTCAATGTTTTGTTTTCTTTGAGTAGCTGTGTGTATTTTTCATTGATTGTATTCCCATATATTGTCACACCAACCTCTTTATTTAATACATCTATTTCATAATCCGGCATCGGGAAATGACGACGCCTTTGTTCATTGAACATCTTTTTAATGCCACGACTTACGGTGTCTATCATGTTGAAATTCACCATTGCACGACAAAGACACTCATTTCGGAAATGACGTTGAGGTCCTCTGGTTTCCAAAGCCTTTTGCAGAGTACCAGGAATAAAACTACCTCCATTTGCATAGTAAATCCATCCGGGATTTTCTACAAAATTAATGCGCTGCTGTAAAGTATAATCCTGATGTGCAATGGCATTATGCAGTGCCTCACGAATAGTGTAGTCGTCATATTGCTTCATTGTTTCTGGGAATAGTGTCCCTCCTGGCAATTCCCTCATTGTCAGATTGTGTATCTTGCTCAAGATTTTGTCAACGGTAAGAATAAATGGAGCAGTGAAATGTTCATAATCTACGACATTTTTGAATTCGTCCCGTAAAGTCCATGTAACTTCAACTACAGCAGGACGAAGTTTAAATACAGAAACAGGTTTTCCCAACAGAATAATAGCTGCACGAGTCAGTTTCCCACCGATCATTATTCCACTATTGGAAAGAAAATCTTCCAACGTCCATGCATCAATTTCCTCAGAAGGAATATTGGAAGAATGTACCTTTTTAAACATAATACGAGCTTTCGCTACAGCCAATTCATCCAAATCCGCTATTGTCGCATTAGGAACAATTTCAGCAGACCAATCTTTGGCTTCAAAGACAGGTTCTTCTAGAATAACGGCAAGCCGTTCTTGTGTCATCTCCACCAATGAATCTTCGACACGCTGCCATGCTTTTTTATGAGCATAAACCGGACGTCGAGGTAAATGTTTTGGAATATGGATTATCCAAACCGTTTTATGTGTATCCTCTGTAGTATATTCGTCAATACTTAATCCTTCGGAAGAAAGATTGGTACAATGCTCTATCAGTTTCCATACAGCAGATTGGGCATTCAAATTAAACTTGGATAAATCTGTCCCAACAATTGCCAATGTTTTATCCTGCACACCGATAACAAGATGTCCTCCCTCCATATTCGCCATGGCTGATACATATGAAATAACATCATTCTTTTCATCTCCGGCAAAGGAATTCTTGAGATTTTTCATCTCTTTCCACTCACAGCGTGCATTCTCTTGCGGAAATTCACGGAGTAAATATTGTTGAAGTTCTTTTGAGGTCATAATAGAATTTTTCTACAATTTAGTAACTGAATTTGCCAATCTTTTCTCACCATCAATTTCAGTTGTATAATAACGCTGATTTAGAGTATTTAATAATTCAGTTAGTTCTTTTTCATTGGATATACGAAATCTATTTGTCGTAGCATCATATAGATTAGGACAATATTGGCTAATATAATTAGGTATTCTATTTTTTTGTTCGGTTGAGAAATTATTGTATCTTTCTGTTGCTTCCTTAATCCGTCTGCGATTAGCCGTTTTTACTTGATCTTTGCTAAAATCTGATTCTAAATTAATAATATCCATAGATAGAAAAGTTTCTACCTCATCATCTGTTGCTTCCCTGTACAATTCATTGATACCATTGAAAATAGATGTTATAGTATTTAGGTTTTTGAAGTACAATCGGTCCGTATCTTTTACAAAGATACAGTCTGGAGTATCTTTTATTACTAATATATTATCTTCTTTTAGGAGTCTTGCTTGATCTGAGGGATTCTGTAAATTACCCCAAGAAATCATACTCCTTTTTGAATACAAATAACTCGGGGTGATTTTTTGAAACAAAAAATATTTATCATTTTGTATGGAAACTACGAAATCTATTTTTTTATAATCCTCTCTCCTCATATATGAGTATGAAGTTGGAACAAAATTTTCTCGTAATAATGATATACAATATTCTTTTGTTGAAAAATTTTCAACGACAAACCATTCACCTTCTTGAAGTTTATACTCATCATCATAACTTCTAGCATTATCAAACTCTTCAATGTTATCAAATACTGTTGCGTCAGATAAAACTCTATAATAAGAGCCGTTTACTCCTTTAGTTTTTGAAATTAAATAGTCCATAATTTATTTCTCAATATCAATATAGGTAAAGTCGTTAATTTGTCCTATACGTTTAAATTCGCATATTTCTCTTAATTTAATCTCTTTCTTAGTCATAATTAGTATTCTATGATTTCCTGTAGTCACAAAATAGTATCGATATCCTAAAATATGGAAAATTGGATTATACAAATATATTTCTGCACAAAAACATAGAATTGTAACTGCTCCATAAATGAAAATTAAAGATACTACAGTATTTATACTTAAACCAACAAATACATAGGCAAAAAATGTAGGTAGGAAAGTAGAACTTGCAGATTCTATTTTTGTGATACTTTCCCCCTTTATTTCTGTAGGATCTAATTTATAAAACCTTGTAGTTCCATACCAAGTAGTCAGTATTGGAACAATAAAGTATAAACAATAAGAAATCCAATTAGGAAAATCTATCGGAATACTTTTGTCTGTAAGATACATCCAGATTTTCCCAAGTGTTATCTCTTTATTGGTGAAACATATGCTAATCAGCAATAGAAATGCATTAGCAACGAATATTAATTTGTATAGCTTCATATACTTATCTCAAAATTATTCTGTACAATATCATAGATGTCCACCAACACCTTTAAACTTTTCGACAAAAGCGGCAATTTTTTCAAATACCTTATGTTTTTTAGTCAGATATAAAGGATTCAGCGGGCTCATTTTGGGCAGGATGTTATTAAAGTCAGTTCCATTCTCACTTGCGTATTCACGTCTTAAAGACACTTCAATATAATGCTTGGCTTCTCTTTCATTCAGATTTTCGCTTTCTATCAAATCCGAGGCTTCCTTCTTTTGCTTAGTTTGCGCATATTCAAAGAATGCTTTTATAATTTCAGTTCTATCAGAAATGACATCGAGATTAGCATCATTGATAAAATCAACTATCAGGCTTTCTTTGGCTCTGTTGCCGACACTTGACCGGATAACCCTGCGGATTTCTTCTATCAATGAAGATTTGTCCATCTTCTTTTTGTTATTTTCAAAAATCAGCTCAAGAATATAATCTAGGTTTATCTCCTGTGATTTAAGCAAATCTATCTCGAAAATGACATCATCCCAGTCTATTCTTGATTTTTCCGACTTCTTTCCTTCTTTTTCTCGTCTTAACCAATCCCGTATATCGTTATAAGTCGATTTGTAATCCTGAATGATTCTATCAGACAGCATTTGTAGTTTCTGCATTTTTGCAATATCGTTGTCAGTGACAAAATAATCGTTCTTAAACGCTTCAATTGCTTCTGGATTACCGCTATCTATTGTTTGAAAAGCTTTGAGCATAGTGAACTCATCAAAATTCTGCAATATGTTTTCTACCCGTAGATATTCGCCAAACAGCTTGACAAAATCTTTCTTATCTTGTCCTGTAACGATATTGTCTGTATCTGGGAATTTATCATTCAGTTCTTTTACAATTTCGATATATCCTCTCCGTGCTTCGCCCGAAGCAATGTCTTTGAAGCCTTCCAAATATTCCCTGTAGCTTTTTTCCAGCACTACATTTGCGGTATTTTCATCACCGAATAATTTTATGGCATCAATCGTATGTTTTTCGAGATCTCTGAACGTAACGATATTGCCAAACGTCTTGGTGGCATCATAAATTCTGTTGGTGCGGGAAAATGCCTGTATCAATCCGTGATACCGCAAGTTCTTGTCGACAAACAGCGTGTTCAAAGTAGGAGCGTCGAAGCCGGTAAGGAACATGCCTACTACTATCACAAGATCTACATCCTTGTTTTTCACTCTTTTAGCGAGATCTCTGTAATAGTTCTGGAACTCTTTACCGTCAATGCCAAAACTTGTTCCAAATAGGGTGTTATAATTGTCAATGGCTTTTGTCAAAAACTCTTTTGCGCTAAGGTCCATTGCCGACGGTTCAAAGTTTTCATCAGGTATCTCACCTATTGCGCTCTGCTCTTCGTTGGCTGCAAAAGAAAATATGGTAGCTATTTTCAATGGTTTCTCCGAGTTTCTCTGCAATAGGTTCAATTCCTCATAGTAGCATTTGGCTGCATCCACACTACTGACAGCAAACATGGCATTGAAGCCTTTGCTGTCACTTTGGTTTCGATGGGTCTTGATTCTGAAGTTGTGCAAAATATATTGTGAAATCTCATTTATACGGGCAGGATGAAGCAAAGCCTGTTTGTTTTCTGCGGCACTTAGCTTCTGCTCGTCAAGTTCTGTTTCTATATTCCTGAAACAGGGTTTTACATTGTTGTAGTCAACCTTGAATTTCAGCACTTTTTCGTCGCGGATGGCATCCGTTATCACATATGAATGCAATTCTCTGCCGAACACACTCGCCGTTGTTTCCGAACCATAAGCATTCTCCGGGAATATGGGGGTTCCCGTAAAACCGAACTGATAATACTTCTTGAACTTTTTTCTTAATTGTTTTTGCGCTTCACCGAATTGGGAGCGATGGCATTCGTCGAAAATGAAAACAACCTGCTTTTGATAAACGGGCAAATTGTCTTCACTTTTCATCAGATTATTCAGTTTCTGGATTGTAGTGACGATGATTCTGTTGTCATCCTTCTCTATATTCCGTTTCAATCCTGCTGTGCTTTCAGACCCGTTGACACTATCTGGAGAGAACCGCTGATATTCTTTCATCGTCTGATAGTCAAGATCCTTGCGGTCAACGACAAAGAATACTTTGTCGATAAAGTCCAGTTGGGTTGCCAACCGTGCTGCCTTGAAACTGGTAAGCGTTTTTCCCGAGCCTGTGGTATGCCATACATATCCGCCACCTTCGGTTGTTGACCATTTTTTTGCTTGGTATGCGCTTCTGATTTTCCATAACATACGTTCTGTCGCAGCAATCTGATACGGGCGCATTATAAGCAAGGTATTGTTGGTGTCAAAGACAGAATAGGTAAAAATGACATTGAGCAAAGTGCTCTTTTGAAAAAAAGTTTCTGTAAAGTCTTTGATGTCCTTTATCACGGTATTTTTTGCATTTGCCCAGTTCATGGTAAAGTCAAAGCTGTTTTTGTTGCGCTCAACCGTATTGGCAAAATAACGGCTGTCCGTGCCATTTGAAATGACAAACACCTGAATATACTTGAAAAGTGAATTGTCACTGTTGAAACTTTCTTTGGAATATCGGTGTACTTGATTGAATGCTTCTCGGATAGCCACACCACGTTTTTTTAGTTCAACATGCACCAACGGCAAACCATTGACCAATATCGTCACATCATAGCGATTAGCCTGTGTTCCAACTTGCTCAAACTGATTAATTACCTGCACCTTATTTCGGACAATATTTTGTTTGTCGGCAAGATAGATATTTTTGATATGTCCGTCATCAAAAACAAAATCATATATGTAGTTATCGTGAATCTTACGAGTTTTATCAACCAAAGTATCACCTGGCTTATCCAAATATTCCTTCACAAAGCGCAGCCACTCCTTATCAGAAAACTCCATCTCATTAAGTTCCTGAATCTTTATACGGGCATTATCCAACAATGCTTTAGGTGTTGAAATATCCGAGCGATATTCATAACCCTGATTCACTAAATCCTGGACAAATTCGCGTTCAAGGTTTGCTTCCGACTGATAAGTCACCGAAGGCTCATGAAGTTCATTATACTTGGTATAGTCGTCAAGTACTATGAAGTTATTTGATTCTGCTATGATGTTATATTGTGCCATTTTATTATTCTGTATAGTAGTTATTATCAATAAGATGCTTGAATAATAGCTTCAATGTCTCTTGCTCTGGTCTGGTAGGTTCAGGAATTGTTTCGTAAGATAATGTTGAATGACTTGTAAATTGAATGATTCTGTTATAGTAAGTCTTCTTATCATCAGGCAACAAATCAGACCATTGCGGATATCCTAAAAAGTTAGCAGTCTTTTCATAAAGATTCCGAAGAAGCATAAAGTGGTATTTCTGAATATTGTTGCTGTCAATTGCTTCTTGGATTATCTGTTTTAAATAATGATGATATGAAAAACTCTTGTTGGAATCTCCTTTCTTTTCTAACAAGTCGTAAGTACCATCCTCGTTGTTCTGGAGCAAATAGCAAGCTTTGTTCCCTGTTTCGTTGAACAGAACATTGAAAAATAAGGGATTGTGAGTTGAGACAATAAACCGCAAGCCATTTGCTTCCTTTATAAGTCCGCCTAAATTAACCGCCAATTCAATCAAGTGGTTTTCATCCAATGAACTTACAGGGTCATCAATGAAGATATACTGCAAGTCATTAAACTGATCGGTTTCTCGTTCGTCTGGTTCTGCTATATTTAGATTCGCAACAATTTGGTTAAGCAGGCTGTAAAACACACACCAAATAAGGCAACTCTCTTCGCCTCTTGAAATCTTGATATTGTCTATTGTTTCTTCATTTCCTCCTTCAATGGAAAATGTAACCTCATTACATTCTTCATTGAAGCGGGGTGTTAATTTATCGCTGGTGTAACGCTGAAAATGAGTTACAATATTTCTTTCCTGTCCTTGATTTCTGAGCACCCAATCGGTAAAGTTGTTTGGTTGTATTTTGAGTTTCCTGTCAGAGTCTGCATCCAAATCATTATCCCAATAGAACAAATCCTCCGTGAATGCATTATAATACAAAACCTTTATTTTGTGTTCCTCCGATTCGTCATTCGTGCTTTTGGGAGAAATCAACTCCTTGAACGCACGAGACAAACGTGTCTTACCCACGCCGTTAAAGGCATAGATTAGCTGTACCTTTTTATTCGTGTCACGAAGACTTTGTGCTATTTCAGTTAATGATTGTCCCATATTATGCGCTTATTTGGATTCTTGGAAATGACAGTAATTTATTTCTATAATATTCGTATTGTTCCTGCACTGCGACCATTTCTGCCGGAATACCTTTGGTAAGATCACCCACCAATGCATCAAAATTATTAAGTAGTGTAGCTATTCTTACTTGTTCTTCATGTGCAGGAATAGGAATAATAGCATTACCTAAGCCCTTGGCCGATATAGAACATATTTTTCCTTCAGATACATATTTGACAATTTGCTTGTGATAATAATTTGACCGCAAATAATGGGAAACATATTGAGGATACAAGTCACTTCTAAATATGAAACAGGCATCATGCACTGCAGCTGGTTCGTCTCCGAGCCAAGCTAAGCCAACTCCAATGTCTTCTTTATTTTCACCTGCGGCAACAATTACTACATCATTCTTTTGAGCATATCTCATTTTTGAGGCAAGTTCACTTCGAAGCCTCCCTTTGCTTTGAGTTGCATATAGTCCGTAATATGTGTACATATCCCCGTAATGAATGCAAGGAACACCATTACTAACAATGTCTGTCCTTACAAATCGTTTACCTCTTATAAATGTTCCTATCTCACTCATTTTCAACCAAGTTACTCTTTGCGTACCCCCCCCCATTTTATCAAACATTAACAATTTATTACGATAATACTCATATTGTTCCTTTCTCGCTTGCAGCTCCGCTTGCAGCTCCGCTGCATAATCCGCGAAGCGGTCGAGAATTTTGACGATTTCTTCTTGAATAGCAGGATGTGGAATTGGAATAAGAAAATTTTCTATGCTTGAAATATGAACATGAGGCACACCACCTCCTTTTTTTGTGGCATAAATCTTATCTTGCACATTTGTTAAACAATAATACAGATATTTTGTGGAAACATTTTCGCAACCTTTTATAGAAAATGCATCACACACAAATATAGGCTCGTTCCAATATTGTACATAACCTGCTCCTGCACCGCTTCCTGCTACTGTAATAGTTTCACCTTCTCTATTAAATTTGTCACAATAGAATGCTGGAACTCTTCCACCAGAAATTACAGGATATGCACCTTCTGTTGAGTTATTTTTAGTCAACGATGTCCCTCTTTGCATTATTGATACTTGTTTATCTCCTAACTTCTTGTACTCAACCCCATCCGGACAAAGTTTTTGTATTAATTCTTGCAGTTCACTCATAGTTCATCCTCCTCCAATTCTGCTACTATTTTGTCTATTTCAGCACGCAGTTCGTTTTCCCGTGCCACAATCCGGCGGATTCGTTCGTTCAATTCCTTAATGTCTGTCTTTGGACGGGTGTCTTCCACCTCGATATAACTGCTTACCGACAAATTATAATCATTTTCAGCAATGACTTTATAATCAACCGATTTGGCAATATAGTCAACATCTTCCTTTTTATCAAAGATGGCTATAATCCTGTCTATATGCCTGTCTTCTAGTATATTGTTGTTGGTCTCTTTCGTAAAGAAACTTTCTCCGCTTGCATCTATGAACTGGATTTTAGTATCAGACTTGTGTTTTGATAGCACCAGAATATTAACCGCTATCGAAGTGCCATAGAACAAGTTGGAAGGCAATGAGATAATGGTTTCCACATAGTTCCCGTCCACTAAATATTTCCTGATTTTCTGCTCAGCTCCGCCTCTATAGAAAATACCGGGGAAGCAGACAATAGCTGCACGTCCCTTGCTTGAGAGATAATATAACGCATGAAGAACAAAAGCAAAATCGGCTTTTGATTTCGGTGCAAGTACTCCGGCAGGAGCAAAGCGGTCGTCATTGATAAGAGTCGGATCATCCGAACCAATCCAATTTACTGAATAAGGTGGATTGGAAACAATGGCATCAAATGGCTTGTCATCACCGAATTGAGGATCAATCAGTGTGTTCCCAAGTGCAATGTTAAACTTATCGTAATTGATGTTATGCAGGAACATATTCATACGAGCCAAGTTGTAGGTTGTATGATTTATCTCTTGTCCGAAGAATCCATCTTCAATTATGCGGGCTTCAAACTGCCTTTTAGCTTGCAATAGTAATGAACCCGAACCTGCGGCAGGGTCGTATATCTTATTGACAGTAGCCTGCTTGTGCATGGCAAGTCGTGAAATGAGTTTTGAAACATTTTGCGGAGTAAAAAATTCGCCTCCAGACTTTCCTGCATTGGCGGCGTAATTGTTTATGAGAAATTCGTAAGCATCGCCGAAAAGATCAATCTCGTGTTCTTCAAAGCTCCCAAAATTCAATCCTTCCACACCTTTCAGTACAGCTGCCAAACGACTGTTTTTGTTTTCAACGGTATTACCAAGCCTTGTACTGGTAGTATCGAAATCGGCAAACAGCCCTTTAATATTCTTTTCAGAAGCATAACCATTGGCAGAACTTTCAATAGAATCAAAGATTGCTTTCAAATCTGTGTTAAGATTGGGATTTGTATGGGCAGTCTTTACTACATTGACAAAAAGCTGACTCGGATATATAAAGTACCCTTTTGTTTTTACTGCATCATCTTTAATTTCTGGAGTGATAATGCTATCAGGCAAAGAAGCGTAATTGATACTATCATCTCCACCTTCAATATAGTCTGTAAAATTTTCACTGATGAAACGGTAGAACAACGTCCCCAAGACGAATTGCTTGAAGTCCCATCCATCTACTGCCCCACGCACTTCATTGGCTATTTTCCAAATCTGAGATTGCAACTGTTCTCTTTGTTGTATGCTTGTCATATTATCTACTTGCTTTTATTAATGAGTTCCCTCCTATCAATATTTAACAATTCAGCTATTCTTGAAAGAGTAGCCAAGTCTGGCTGTGAAACATTGGTACACCATTTTGATACAGTTGAAGGATCTTTTTTCAACTGTTCAGCCAACCATTTGCCAGTCTTCTTTTTCTCGACAAAAACCAATTTGAGCCTATTTATATCTCCCATATCAATCATTAAATTGAATTTGAAACAAAGATAATGAATTAATTTTGTTTGATAATAGAAGTCGTTTACTTTTCTGTACGCATATATTTTCCGACTTTGGAGGAAAAGATTCCAGCAAGTAGTTTTGGGGCACCGAAAACATTTCGGGTGCCCCAAAACACAACTTGCTATGTTCGCTTGAACATAAAATTAAGTATAGAAATTACAGCCCAAAATAGAAGAATTTTTCGTTGGCAAGATGCTTGTTTACGATGGTCATATTATCTGTTGCTTCCAACAAATAACGGTCGGTTGGTTGGTTTGCCCAATTGTTGGTTAGTATAATGGTCGGTTGGTCTATATTCTATTGTCATTATAAAAACGGTTAACGGAATAGCAAAAATGCCGGATTGCGCAGTCCCTTGACTTTAAGACAATACTCGGCATAGCTATTATACGGAAAAGGTATTCTCGAACCACATTGAAAGAAGAAAGGATTATTTTCTGGAGGGAGTGCAGTTTCCCGTTTGCCACTATTTCATTGTGTCCTATAAAAAACGCCCTCCCTTGTTTCTGAATGAAATATTAGAAACGCATACAGATAGACATACAAGCCTATTTCGTATGCATCGTGAATTGTTTTGTTTTTGACGATTGTTTTTTAGACATTAAGTCTAATTATAAACGCTGCACCTCAACACAATCCAAATAAATTTGTCTTTTGTATTCGGCTTGCAGTTTATTTTCCGTCAGTCGTTTGTTTCCGTAGCCGTCAACGTCCATTGTACAGACGTGAAAGGGAAAAGGTTTTCGGGCTGAATACGCTCTGGAAGAGGAAGATTCTGCCCGAAACGGCAAAGCCGCCTGACCTTTTCGCTTTCAATAGAGTCTGTACTAACTTTAATGGACGAGCGAGGAAATATGCGACTGGCGGTTAATTATTATATGGCACTGCAAATGCTTTTCTCCATATCTCCCAATTTGTCAGAGAGTTGTTCCAAATCCTGACTAATCTTTTGGGCGGTTATCTTTGCGTAGATTTGGGTTGTCTTTATGTTGGTATGCCCCAACAGTCTGCTGACGGTTTCAATCGGTACTCCGTTGGATAGCAGAATGGTAGTCGCTGCCGAATGCCGGGCAACGTGATAGGTCAAGTGCGTTTTGATACCGCATAGTTTGGCTATGGTTTTCAGTATCTTGTTGCAGGTTGTGTTGCTCGGCATAGGGAATACCTTGTTGTCCCTTGTCATGCCTTTGTATTTTTCAATGATACATTTAGGAACATCCAACAGACGGATATTCGATTCCGTGTTGGTCTTCTTTCTTCGGGTGATAATCCATAGGTTGCCGTCAAAGAATGTTTGCAGGTTGTCTTCCGTGAGATTCTTGACATCGGAATATGCCAAACCTGTAAAGGTGGAGAACAGGAACAAGTCCCTGACAAGCTCGTGTGTCTTGTCGGGCATTTTGGTATTCATAATGGTGTGTATTTCCTCTTTGGTGACATAGCCCCTGTCCACGCTTTCGGGAGAGTTGATATACCTTGCAAAGGGGTTGAATGGCAGACGGCCGTCATTCCTCGCTATGGAAACGATGTGTTTCAATACAACCATATAGCCCCATATCGTGTTGGTGCGACATTTCTTTTCCGTGCGCAGGAAATACTCGAAATCGTTGATAAATGAGAGGTTCAGTTCTTTAAGGGGAATGTCATTTCGCTTGTAGGTGTACGGAAGAAACTCGCAGAGATGCTTGTAAACGGTCTTGTAGCGTTGGAATGTACCTTGAGCCCTGCTGTGCCCGACTTTCTTGGCAAATTCGCTGTTGTGCTGCTCAAAAAGCTTCAACAGGGTTTCCTGCTTGACACCGATACCAAGATAGGCATCTTTGAGTTTGGCAGCGGTGACATATCCGTCCGTCTGCATCAGTTTCTGATAACGGCGGTTTACCTCCACACGGATTTTATCAACGGCATGGTTGATTCGCTGTGCTTCGACACTTTTGCCCGAAGCACGGTTGTTTTTCACATCCCACAATCGCAGGGGAACATCCATCTTGCAACTGAACTGTTTAATCTCTCCGTCCACCGTAAGGCGGTACATCAAAGGTAGGTTGCCGTTGGGTTTCTCACTGCCTTTCTTCACGTAGAATAAGACCTTAAATGTACTTCTCATAACTCACTCTTTTTTGGTTACAAAATTAGTTTATAGTGAGTTACCGACAGATAAGACAAATTATGCCAAACGGTGAAATCTTTCGGTTTCGCAAGAAATTTTCATCATTACACGGGTAATGATAAAGTAACTGAACTTTTGCGCTGTTTGGCTATATTATGGTTCTCTTTGGCTTTTTGCCGAGAGAAAAATATAGCGTAACGAACGCTTTTTCAGTCGGTTCGCTACGCTTTTCTCATTTTTGTATGCTCGCTATGTGTTTATTTTAGAATGCATACCCGAAGCCGATATTCAGATATATAGGGTACATCGAGAAAGTGATCGTATGGAAGTCATTCTTGAAGATATTGTTGAGCCCCCAGGTAAGGTCGGCGTATATGTTGAGATGTTTGAACGCTCTCCATCCGGCTCCTGCCTGAAGTCCCCACTGAAAACGTCTCAGATCGTCGGAGAAGTCATAAGTTGCAATTTTATCATCGGTAAATTCTACTTTAGGTCCTGTTGGATCGTCCTCACGCAGATATCCTTCGTATACGTGTCCTGAAAATTCCCTTGAAAGTATATAGGAAAAATAAGGGCCTGCTTTCACATTCCAACGGCTACTCAACTTATAAGTAGCCATCAATGGGATGGTTAATCCGGCGGTATGTACTTTGGTCTTTACCCCTCCTGTCCATACTCCGCTGATCCTTTCACCTCCTTGTCCCAGAATTTCCATACTGTAATTCTTTACGGTAGCTTCGGTGGTCATAGCCTTGTTTTCAAGCCGTAGCCCTACGATGACACCCAGTTTGTTCTGAACCGCTACCCATTTGGTCACTTCACCCCCGATTGTAATGGCGAGAGTCGGATTGTAACCGTCAATAGACCGGATTTCCGCCGGTAAGGGAAGCGGAGCTGTGCCGCCGATACTGATTCCTGCTTTCACTTCGTATTCCAATCCGCGAAGGGCGGAACGGATAAGCGTTTCATTTCTATCCACTTGTGCATAACCGGGCAGGGCAACACTTAAACAAATAAGCAGACCGAATGTATAAAGGTATTTTTTCATCGCTGTAATTATTATAAAATCATTTAGGTTTTAGTTTTCTGTATGATAGACCAGTTCGACTTCATCAATCAGCAAGGTACTTCCGATGGCTCCATTGAAATAAGCGCCTTCCAGACTGGAGGTAAAGACGATTGCTACGTTGTATTTTCCATCCCTTAGCTTTTCTTTGTCGATGAACTTGCCGGGGCGGGTAATAAACGGAAGTTTGAAGTAAGTCCATTCATCTGTTTCTTTGGCATTGTCGATGCGTGCTATTGAAACCAGATTCGGACTGGTGAACGCATTACTTCCGTCAAGAGTAGGAACAGACTCGCTCGTTTCGTACATGATGGCGTATATATCGCAGATGTCACGTTTTCCGTCAACGGGTTTTCCTTCTTCGGTGAACTTGTCTCCCGCCTTGTATTTATAATAACCGGCCAGATAGGTCGGCACATAACGGAAAGGCAGACCGAATTTGGTAGCTTGCAGCGGATAGCTCATGGCATTGTTCACATCAAAAGAGCCGATAAATAAGTTTCCTGCGGCAATGGGCATACCCATTAACTGCCCGAAGAAACCGGTACTTCGCGTTACTAATGAAAGACATTTTCCTTCTTTACCATCCGCTATTTGGAAAGTGGGGTAGTCGTCGGCTGTTTTAGGAACACCGGTCATGGCATAACCCGCATTTCCGCTGGCCCATTCCATAATCACTTTGTCTTCTTGCCGTTCTACGAATATATAGTATTTTTTCCCACCGAGAGTGTCCTCGAAGTTGTAGTTAGTTGCAAGTTCCGTATCAATAACCGAAACTGTATATGTTTTTTTCCATACTCCGTCGGCTGCTGTGACAGTGTATTTTTGCGGTAGATTAAAATCGTGTACCGTTCCGCTCAAAGGGCTGATGGTAGCTCCCGGAGTCAGGGTGAATTCCGGTGCAAGGGCCGAAACGTCTGTTTCCGGTCCCACAAAAAGAGTTACCGAATTATTATTAATGATAGGACTTGTAGTCATTACTGCTTTCGGCAGTGTGCAACTAAGTATATCTGCTTCTGCGTTAAGAGCTTCGTCACGGATGCAAGAAGAGATGATAATACTTACCAGGAAATATAAAATCACGTGTTTTGCTTTCATTTTTCTCTTTTTTCTTACTGTTAAAGTTTAGTTCTCAGAAGCGTTTATAACAAAATGAAATTTTATTTGTTCAGTAAGAGATGTATGATAAAAAAGATTTTCTTATTTTTGTGTGTACTTAAAACTTATGAGTTTATGACTGAGTCAGAAAGAAGGCAAATTATAGAACTGATTAAGAGAGAGGTAATTCCGGCTATCGGATGTACAGAACCTATTGCTGTGGCGCTTTGTGTAGCGAAAGCTGCCGAAACATTGGGGATGCGTCCGGAGAAGATAGAAGTACTGCTCAGTGCCAACATTTTAAAAAATGCGATGGGGGTAGGAATACCGGGCACAGGAATGGTAGGACTTCCCATTGCCGTTGCTTTAGGAGCATTGATAGGCAAATCAGAGTACCAGCTGGAAGTATTGAAAGACTGTACACCGGAAGCTGTAGAGTGCGGAAAGCAGTTTATTGCGGAAAGACGGATTTGTATTTCCTTGAAAGATAATATCACGGAAAAGCTCTATATCGAAGTGATTTGCAGGTCCGGAGATAGAACGGCGAAAGCTGTAATTGCCGGTGGTCATACCACCTTTATATATATAGCCGATGGAGGCAACGTATTACTAGACAGGCAGCATACAACCGATGAAGAAGAGGAAGCGACCGCTCCCGAACTGAACCTGCGTAAGGTTTATGATTTTGCCTTGACAGCTCCTTTGGATGAAATTCGTTTTATTCTTGATACGGCACGTTTGAACAAGGCGGCTGCCGAACAAGCCTTTAAAGGCAGTTACGGACACTCTTTGGGAAGAATGCTTCGGGGAAGTTATGAACACAAAGTGATGGGTGACAGTGTATTCTCTCACATCCTCTCTTATACTTCTGCCGCTTGTGACGCTCGAATGGCAGGGGCTATGATTCCGGTCATGAGTAATTCCGGCAGTGGTAATCAAGGAATATCGGCCACGCTTCCTGTGGTGGTCTTTGCCGAAGAGAATAATAAGAATGAAGAAGAACTGATCCGTGCCTTGATGTTGAGTCATCTTACGGTTATTTATATCAAACAAAGTTTGGGACGTCTTTCCGCCCTCTGCGGTTGTGTGGTAGCTGCCACAGGTTCTAGTTGCGGAATCACTTGGCTGATGGGAGGAAACTATGATCAGGTTGCCTTTGCCGTTCAAAACATGATTGCCAACCTGACGGGCATGATTTGTGACGGTGCAAAACCGAGTTGTGCCCTAAAAGTGACTACCGGAGTCTCAACAGCTGTACTGTCTGCTATGATGGCAATGGAAGACCGTTGTGTAACTTCTGTGGAAGGTATTATTGATGAAGATGTAGATCAAAGTATCCGTAATCTGACAAGAATCGGCTCACAAGCTATGAACGAAACGGATAAAATGGTACTCGATATCATGACACACAAAGGATGCTAGAAAATGAGGAGTTAGAAAATGAAAAATGAGGAATGAAGAATGAGGAATGAAGAATTAGCTGCGCAATGGTTGATAGCAATTCTTCATTCCTCATTTTTAACTCTTCATTAATTTAGTGGCAACAGCCGCCACCGCATTCGTGGTCATCGCAGCCACCATTGCAGCCACCATCACCGCAACTGTCGCATCCGCAACCGCAGCCTTCGCCACTCATCATTTTCACCAGTTCCTGAATTTCTTCGTTAGTAGCAGGACGGCTTTCAATCACTTCGCCTTCAAAGATGAGATCGGCGCCTGCCAACGGATGGTTGAGGTCAACGACTACTACATCCGGTTTGATTTCTACTACGCTGGCATTTACGCGTTGACCGTCACCGGTCATCAAAGGTACGATATTACCCTCTTTGATATGGTCGCTGTCGAACTTGCCGTCAACCTCAAAGATATTTTTCGGGAGATCAATCACGTGTTGTTCGTCATATTGACCGTATGCCTTGTCTGCCGGAATGGTGAAGTCAAATTTGTCACCTTTAGAAAGAGAAGTTATCTGGTTCTCGAAGTCCTCGAGTGTTGTTCCTAATCCTGAAATGAACTGAAAGGGATGTTCTGCTTTTGCTTCTTCGAACAATTCCTTTTCACCATCTTCCATTGTATATAATTTGTATGCAACGGTAATGTACTTGTTTTCTACTGTTTCCATCTAATTCTTTTTATTTCTAAATTAATAAATCCCGCAAATGCGGGCTGACAAAGATACGAATTATTTATTTCTGCCGTGATATAGGGAAGGTATATTTCAAAATATTAAATGCTTTTGTTAGAAAGGGACAATAGGATTCCACTTATATAATAGTTGTAAATTTAACCTCTAAGTGATAAAATAGAGAAATAACACCTCTCTTTTCTTACAATTATTCGTTTTTATGTGATTTTTTTCTTCGATTTGTTTGGATATAATAAAAAAGCCCTTACCTTTGCAGCACAAAAATAAAGAAAAGAAGATATGAATAACTTACACACATCTATTAACCTAGCAGTCTTGCATATTATTCGCGTCGTGGTGGTCCCATCAAGAGCGTGAGAAAGGTTTTGTGCTGTATGTATTCGTACCATAAAGATAAAATTTAGAGCCTTTCTCACTGGTGTGAGAGAGGCTTTTTAATTAAAAGATAGATTGAAATGAAAAAGCAATTACGCAGTTCGTTTAGTACACAAGGTCGTCGGATGGCGGGAGCCCGTGCGTTGTGGGTAGCCAACGGCATGAAGAAGAATCAGATGGGTAAGCCTATCATCGCTATAGTCAATTCATTCACACAGTTTGTGCCGGGACACGTGCACTTGCATGAGATCGGTCAGTTGGTGAAAGCGGAGATCGAAAAGCTGGGGTGCTTCGCTGCGGAATTCAATACAATCGCTATCGACGACGGTATAGCTATGGGGCATGATGGAATGCTTTACTCGCTTCCTTCCCGTGATATCATCGCAGACAGTGTGGAATATATGGTGAATGCTCATAAGGCAGACGCGATGGTATGTATCAGTAATTGTGACAAGATCACTCCGGGGATGTTGATGGCGGCGATGCGTCTGAATATACCTGCTGTATTTGTGTCGGGTGGTCCTATGGAGGCGGGTGAATGGAATGGTCAGCATTTGGATTTGATCGACGCGATGATTAAATCGGCCGACCAAAGTGTGAGTGACGAGGAAGTTGCCAATATCGAGCAGAACGCTTGTCCTACCTGCGGATGTTGTTCCGGTATGTTTACAGCAAATTCTATGAACTGCTTGAACGAAGCCATCGGCTTGGCTCTTCCCGGAAACGGGACCATTGTAGCCACGCATGAAAACCGTACGCAGCTTTTCAAAGATGCTGCTAAGTTGATTGTGGATAATGCGATGAAATATTATGAAGAGGGGGACGAGAGCGTGCTTCCGCGTAGCATTGCCACTCGCCAAGCTTTTCTGAATGCCATGACTTTGGATATTGCGATGGGTGGTTCTACCAATACGGTTCTTCATCTGTTGGCTGTTGCCCATGAAGCGGGAGTCGACTTCAAGATGGACGACATTGATATGCTTTCCCGCAAGGCTCCGTGTCTTTGCAAAGTAGCTCCGAACACACAGAAGTATCACATTCAGGATGTGAACCGTGCCGGTGGAATTATTGCAATCATGGACGAACTGTCCAAAGCTGGTCTGGTGGACACGTCTGTTCGCCGGGTAGACGGAATGACGTTGGCAGAGGCTATTGATAAGTATTCCATTACAAGTCCGAACGTAAGTGAAGAGGCTATCAAAAAATATTCGAGCGCAGCCGGAAATAGATTTAACCTCGTACTCGGCTCGCAAGGTATGTATTATAAGGAACTGGATAAAGACCGTGCAACCGGATGTATCCGTGATTTGGAACACGCTTACAGCAAAGACGGTGGCCTGGCCGTATTGAAAGGTAACATTGCTCAAGACGGTTGTGTGGTAAAAACGGCAGGGGTAGACGAAAGTATCTGGAAGTTTACCGGACCTGCTAAAGTGTTTGATTCGCAAGAAGCAGCCTGCGAAGGTATTCTGGGAGGTCGAGTCGTCAGTGGCGATGTTGTCGTCATCACGCACGAAGGTCCGAAGGGCGGTCCCGGTATGCAGGAAATGCTTTATCCTACCTCTTATATAAAATCCCGTCATCTCGGCAAAGAGTGTGCTTTGATCACAGACGGACGTTTCAGTGGCGGAACTTCCGGATTGAGTATAGGGCATATCTCTCCCGAAGCGGCAGCAGGAGGTAATATCGGAAAAATAGTCGACGGAGATATCATTGAAATCGACATTCCCGCCCGGACGATTAACGTGCGACTGACGGATGAAGAACTGGCTGCCCGTCCGATGACACCTGTCACTCGTGACCGTTATGTGCCGAAGAGCCTGAAAGCGTATGCCAGCATGGTAAGCTCTGCCGATAAAGGAGCAGTAAGATTAATCGATTGACAAATGATGTTTTGACGTTGAGTTCAATCGTAAATTGTAAATCTTAAAATTGCAAATAAATAGATGAGAAAAGACTTAATAACAGGTGCGGAGGCGTTGATGCGCTCATTGGAACATCAGGGAGTAAATACGATTTTCGGTTATCCCGGCGGTTCAATCATGCCGGTATTCGACGCCTTGTACGACCATCGAAATAACTTGAATCACATTTTGGTTCGTCACGAACAGGGAGCTGCCCATGCGGCACAAGGTTATGCCCGTGTGTCGGGTAAAGTCGGTGTTTGCCTGGTGACAAGCGGTCCCGGTGCTACGAACACGATTACCGGTATTGCAGATGCGATGATCGATAGTACTCCTATTGTTGTTATTGCCGGACAGGTAGGAACCGGTTTTCTCGGAACGGATGCATTTCAGGAAGTCGATCTCGTAGGTATCACCCAGCCTATCTCCAAGTGGAGTTATCAGATCCGCCGTGCGGAAGATGTAGCGTGGGCAGTAGCACGTGCATTCTACATTGCCCGTAGCGGTCGTCCCGGTCCGGTTGTGCTGGATTTTGCCAAGAATGCACAGGTAGAGAAGACGAAATATGAGCCGACTAAGGTTGGTTTCATCCGCAGCTATGTACCTGTGCCCGATACTGATGAAGACTCTGTAAAGGCTGCCGCCGAACTGATTAATAATGCGGAACGTCCGCTTGTACTGGTGGGGCAAGGCGTTGAGTTAGGGAATGCGCAGAGTGAGTTGCGTGAATTTATTGAAAAGGCGGATATGCCTGCGGGATGTACGTTACTCGGACTTTCGGCTTTACCTACGGAACATCCTTTGAATAAAGGAATGTTGGGGATGCACGGTAATTTGGGACCGAATATAAATACCAATAAATGTGATGTCCTGATCGCTGTAGGAATGCGCTTCGACGACCGTGTGACCGGTAATCTGGCTACTTATGCCAAACAGGCAAAAGTGATTCACTTTGATATTGATCCGGCGGAGGTGAATAAAAATGTAAAAGTTGACATTGCAGTTTTGGGAGATTGCAAGGAGACATTGAAGGCTGTTACCCGACTCTTGAAAAAGAATGAACACGCTGAGTGGGTCGACAGTTTCACGGAGTATGAGAAGGTAGAGGAAGAAAAGGTGATTCGTCCCGAGCTTTATCCTGCCACCGACTCGTTGAGCATGGGTGAGGTGGTACGTGCGGTAAGTGACGCTACCCGCCACGAAGCAGTTCTGGTGACAGATGTAGGACAAAATCAAATGATGTCCGCACGTTACTTTAAATATACGAAAGAACGCAGTATCATTACTTCCGGCGGACTCGGAACAATGGGCTTCGGCCTTCCCGCCGCTATCGGAGCGACTTTCGGAGCACCGGAACGTACCGTATGTGTATTTATGGGAGACGGTGGATTGCAGATGAATCTTCAGGAACTGGGTACGGTTATGGAGCAGAAGGCTCCGGTGAAGATTATCTGCCTGAACAATAACTTTTTGGGCAACGTGCGCCAATGGCAGGCTATGTTCTTCAATCGCCGTTATTCATTCACTCCGATGTTGAATCCGGATTACATGAAAATTGCTTCGGCGTACGAGATTCCTTCCAAACGTGTCTTCTCTCGTGAAGAGCTGGCGGACGCTATCCGTGAAATGTTGGCAACAGATGGCCCGTTCCTGCTCGAAGCCTGTGTAGTAGAAGAAGGTAATGTACTACCGATGACTCCTCCGGGAGGATCTGTCAATCAGATGTTGCTGGAGTGCTAGAAGAAGTTGAGAGTTGAGAGTTGGGAGTTGAAAGTTAAATTAAGGATTATGAGTGAAAAAACATTATATACTATCATTGTTCATTCGGAAAATATAGCCGGATTGCTGAATCAGGTTACGGCTGTTTTTACCCGTCGGCAGATAAATATCGAGAGTCTGAATGTATCTGCTTCTTCCATCAAGGGGGTACATAAGTATACCATTACCGCTTGGACTGATAAAGATACGATTGAAAAAGTGGTGAAGCAAATAGAAAAGAAGATTGATGTAATTCAGGCGCACTACTTTACGGAAGATGAGATCTACTTCCATGAGATCGCTTTATATAAGGTGTCTACCCCCGAATTTCAAGAGACACCGGAGGCCTCTAAGGTGATACGTAAATATAACGCCCGCATAGTGGAAGTAAATCCGGTATTTTCTATTGTTGAGAAGAATGGAATGAGTGAAGAAATTACCTCGCTTTACGGTGAACTGAAGGCTTTGAATTGTGTTTTGCAATTTGTACGTTCGGGGCGGGTAGCGATTACCACCAGTTGTTTTGAACGGGTGAATGAGTTTCTTGACGGACGGGAAGCCCGTTATAACCAAAATAAAAACCAGCAGGAAGAATGAGCGAATCAAATAAAATAGGAACTTATAAGTTTGTTGCAGAACCGTTTCATGTTGATTTCAACGGCCGCCTGACAATGGGGGTACTGGGCAATCATTTGCTGAATTGCGCAGGTTTTCATGCCAGCGATCGTGGTTTTGGCATTGCATCTCTGAATGAGGACAATTATACGTGGGTACTTTCCCGCCTGGCAATCGAATTGGATGAAATGCCTTATCAGTATGAGGACTTTTCGGTTCAGACTTGGGTGGAAAATGTTTATCGCCTGTTCACCGATCGTAATTTTGCCATTATGAATAAAGAAGGCAAGAAAATCGGTTACGCTCGTTCCGTGTGGGCGATGATCAGTTTGAATACTCGTAAACCGGCTGACCTGTTGGCATTGCACGGGGGAAGCATTATAGACTATGTATGCGATGAGCCTTGTCCGATAGAGAAACCTTCGCGTATCAAAGTGACTAATACACAGCCGTTGGCCACGCTGACTGCGAAATACAGTGATATTGATATTAACGGTCATGTGAATAGTATCCGTTACATCGAGCACATACTCGACTTGTTTCCGATCGATTTGTATAAAACCAAGCGCATTCGTCGTTTTGAGATGGCGTATGTGGCTGAAAGTTATTTTGGAGACGAACTGACTTTCTTCTGCGATGAAGCCAATGAAAATGAGTTTCACGTAGAGGTGAAGAAGAACGGCAGCGAAGTAGTTTGCCGGTCGAAAGTGATATTTGAATAAAATAGAATATAAAATCAATTAATAACGGATGGCGTAAGCCATCAAAACTAAAAACAAAAAGAAAAATGGCACAGTTGAATTTTGGCGGTACTATTGAAAATGTAGTGATCCGTGATGAATTTCCATTGGAGAAAGCTCGTGAAGTATTGAAAAATGAAACAATCGCTGTAATCGGTTACGGCGTTCAGGGTCCCGGACAAGCATTGAATTTGCGTGATAATGGTTTTAATGTAATCGTTGGTCAGCGTCAGGGAAAGACATACGATAAAGCAGTAGCTGACGGATGGGTTCCGGGTGAAACTTTGTTCGGAATCGAAGAAGCTTGCGAAAAAGGCACAATCATCATGTGTCTGTTGTCTGATGCGGCTGTTATGTCTGTATGGCCGACAATGAAACCTTACCTGACTGCCGGAAAGGCTCTTTATTTCTCTCATGGTTTTGCTATCACTTGGCATGATCGTACAGGGGTGGTTCCTCCTGCTGATATTGATGTTATCATGGTTGCTCCTAAGGGTTCGGGTACTTCATTGCGTACCATGTTCCTCGAAGGTCGTGGTTTGAACTCTTCTTACGCTATCTATCAGGACGCTACGGGTAAAGCTTACGATAGAACAATTGCTTTGGGTATCGGTATCGGTTCAGGGTATCTGTTTGAAACAACTTTCCAACGTGAAGCAACTTCCGACCTGACAGGTGAACGCGGTTCGTTGATGGGTGCTATTCAAGGTCTGTTGTTGGCACAGTATGAGGTGTTGCGTGAAAACGGTCATTCACCTTCCGAAGCTTTCAATGAAACAGTAGAGGAACTGACTCAGTCGTTAATGCCGTTGTTTGCAAAGAACGGTATGGACTGGATGTATGCAAACTGTTCTACTACTGCTCAACGCGGTGCTCTTGACTGGATGGGCCCGTTCCACGACGCTATCAAACCGGTAGTTGAAAAACTGTATCACAGTGTGAAGACCGGTAACGAAGCGCAAATTTCTATTGACAGTAACTCACAGCCGAATTATCGTGAGAAACTGAATGAAGAACTCCGCCAGTTGCGTGAAAGCGAAATGTGGCAAACTGCTGTTACTGTACGCAAACTTCGTCCGGAGAACAATTGATTTGATAGGATTATACAAGTTTGATACAAAAGGGGAGAGGTTAACTTTCCCCTTTTATTTTGCTGAAAAGTCTTTCCTAAGTTAGTGCTAAGGGGCAGTTTTAATCAGATCTTCTAAAAATTATCAATAGAAAGGATGAAATATATATTTATTTTTCTGAAGCTGGCGTTCCGGTCTTAAGGTACACAGTTTACTACTTGGTGGAAGTAGTAATAAAAATATTGTTTGTTTTGTTTGTGTTAAAAAAAACGGAGTTCGGTTTCGTGAGAAAGGGGACTCCATAAAAGGAGGATTATTTTAATCCTCCTTTTTTATGAATGCCATAAGTCTTTTGTAAAAAGGATGTTTGGTAAGTGTGGCGGCTTCTCCCAGAATCACCAGTTTCATGCGTGCTCGTGTGATCGCTACATTCATTCGTCTTAAATCATTCAGAAATCCGATTTGCCCTTCCTCGTTGGCACGGACGAGACTGATAAAAACGACATCCCGTTCCTGTCCTTGAAAGCCGTCCACTGTATTTACTGTGATGAGGCTTCGGAGAGGGCGCAAGAAGCTGCTTCCTTTAATTTTGCTTCTCAAATATTGCACTTGTGCTTTGTAGGGTGAAATCAGTCCGAAATCAATCCTTTCCTCTAAAATCCGTTCCTTTCCGATCCGGTTGATATAGGCTTCCAACTCCTCCAGGAGCAGATTAGCCTCCTGCTTGTTGATGCGTCCGAAACTTTCGCCTACAAATTCCTCGTGAAATTCCATTTCAGAAGTGTCAATCCAACTCATGGGGCTGTCGAAATCAAGGATTCCCCGATAACGTACCTCCGGAGCAGCCTCCAGTTCTCCCTGATAAAACCAGTCGGAAGGGAACTGCATGATAGCTTCGTTCATTCTATATTGCACTTTCAGCAACGAGACAGAGGATGGTTTTTGCCGAACCACCTTCTCCATTAATGTATATTCCAATCCTCCACGAGCAGCTTCTATACATTTTATGGTAGGCGGAAGCTGGCAATGATCTCCGGCGAGAACCACCCGGTCTGCTTTTCGGATAGCTATCCAGCAGGCAGCTTCGAGTGCTTGCGCAGCTTCATCGATAAATAAAGTCGGGAAACGGCGGCCATTGAGCAGGCGATGGTTGCTACTGACTAAGGTTGAGGCAATCACGCGGGCACTGTCGAAGAGGTCGGCGTTAATTTGAATCTCAAGTTCGGTAGCACGGTCGCGTAGACGGCTCATACGACTGCGCATCCCTTCCCGTTCCTCGTAACTTCCCCGCCGCATTCGTCCTCCCATTTCGCGGATGGACTTGCGGATTCCCCAAAGTTCCGGATACGCCGGATGGCTCTCAAACCGGCGTTCGTAGGTGAAGGATAACATTTTGTCATTTACACGGGTAGGATTTCCAATGCGGAGCACCGGAACACCCCGATCTACAAGTTTCTCGCAAATCCAGTCGACGGCAGTATTACTTTGAGCGCACACCATCACTTGTGGTTCGCGGTGCAGTGTCTCATAAATCGCTTCGACAAGTGTTGTTGTCTTTCCCGTTCCCGGAGGACCGTGCACAATAGAGACATCACGTGCACAAAGCACTTTATTGACAGCCGTCTCCTGCGTACTGTTCAACCAAGGAAAACGTACGGGGTATAATTCGCGAAATCCGGGCTTTAGCGTTCCCAGCAACGTGTCGCGCAGTTCGGCAAGGCGATTGCCTTTGGCACGGATCACGTCCTCCAGCGCTTCAAACATAGCGCGATAGGAAGTCTCATCAAAGTAAAGCTGTACGCCCAGCACACCGTCAGTTTGCAGTTCCATCAATGCCCCTGCTCCGGGGAGCACGACTACCATTCGTTCTTCGTCTGCATAACTGACGGTTGCGGTGAAATTCAGATATTTCACTTTTCCGTCGAATGACTGGTGGAAAAAGGAAACGGGACGGCCGAATTCAAAAGAGTGTTCTATCTCTTTATTTTCGCTTCTTGTAATATCTACAACAAATTGATTCAGAGAGTTATAGTAACTTCGGCCGAGAGAGACAGGATACCAGCAAAGACCGCGTTTCACTTTTCGGGCAATACCCATCGTTTCAGTCTGCCGTTTGAATTCCTCTTTCTCATATTCGTACTCCATCCGTAAGAGGAGTTGTTGTTGCTGAAGGTCGGCTATCGGATTTTTCGGATTATTATTCATAATAGGCGCAAAGGTAACAATTCTTCTTCCCGAGACGAAAATTTATTTCATTTTGTTAAACATTACTCGAACGTCATTCGTTATTTTAATAGATAGACTAAAAAAACAAAAAGTGATATGGTATACGATGCAACTATGTTAGAAGCTTTCTACCCTGCTTATAAAGGAAAGGTAGAACACGTACGGGCTATATTGAAACGTCCTTTGACGTTGGCCGAGAAGATTCTGTATGCCCATTTGTATGATGTGGCTGATGTGAAAGATTACCAAAGAGGGGAAGATTATGTAAATTTTCGTCCCGACCGTGTTGCGATGCAGGATGCGACAGCCCAGATGGCTCTGCTTCAATTTATGAATGCGGGCAAAGATCAAGTTGCTGTGCCTTCTACGGTGCATTGTGACCATTTGATACAAGCGTATAAAGGTGCAAAAGAAGATATTGCCACTGCAAGGCTGACCAATGAAGAAGTGTACGATTTCCTTCGTGACGTATCTTCCCGCTACGGAATCGGTTTCTGGAAACCGGGAGCCGGAATTATCCATCAGGTTGTACTTGAGAACTATGCTTTTCCTGGCGGAATGATGGTAGGAACCGACTCGCACACGCCAAATGCGGGTGGACTGGGTATGGTTGCTATCGGGGTTGGCGGTGCGGATGCTGTGGATGTCATGACCGGTATGGAGTGGGAACTCAAAATGCCGAAAATCATCGGTGTCCGCCTGACCGGAAAACTGAACGGCTGGGCTTCTCCGAAAGATGTGATTTTGAAACTTGCCGGAATTCTTACCGTAAAAGGGGGAACGAACGCCATTATCGAATACTTTGGTCCAGGAACCGAATCGCTCTCGGCTACCGGGAAGGCGACCATTTGTAACATGGGGGCCGAAGTGGGGGCTACCACCTCATTGTTCCCGTTTGACGAGCGTATGGCCACCTATTTGAAAGCTACCGGAAGAGAGCGGGTGGTTGAACTGGCAGAGACCGTTGCCGCCGACCTTCGTGCTGACGATGAAGTGGCTGAGGAACCGACTAAGTATTATGACCGCGTCATTGAAATAGACCTGTCTGAACTCGAGCCTTATATAAACGGTCCTTTTACACCGGACGCTGCCACTCCTATTTCCAAGTTTGCGGAGAAGGTGTTGTTGAACGGTTACCCGCGTAAGATGGAAGTGGGATTGATCGGTTCGTGTACCAATTCGTCCTATCAGGATTTGAGCCGTGCCGCTTCTCTGGCGAAGCAGGTTGCCGAAAAGAACCTGAGTGTAGCCGCTCCGTTGATTGTGAATCCGGGTTCCGAGCAGATTCGTGCCACTGCCGAGAGGGATGGAATGATAGAAGCTTTTGAACAGATAGGAGCTACAATTATGGCAAACGCCTGTGGTCCTTGTATTGGGCAGTGGAAACGTGAGACGGATGATCCGACGCGGAAAAATTCAATTGTCACTTCCTTCAACCGTAACTTTGCCAAACGTGCCGACGGCAATCCGAATACATACGCTTTTGTTGCTTCTCCGGAACTGACGATGGCACTGACAATTGCGGGTGACCTCTGTTTCAATCCTTTGAAAGACAGACTGGTGAATCATGAGGGCGAGAAAGTGAAACTGTCCGAACCGGTGGGAGATGAACTTCCTTTGAACGGCTTTGCGCAAGGAAACGAGGGTTACGTTGCTCCTCATGGAGGAGAGACGGAAATCAGGGTGAAGCCGGATTCACAACGCTTGCAACTGTTGGCTCCTTTCCCAGCCTGGGATGGTCAAGATTTATTGAATATGCCTTTATTGATCAAAGCGCAAGGCAAATGTACTACTGATCATATTTCGATGGCAGGTCCGTGGCTCCGTTTCCGGGGACATCTGGAAAATATTTCGGATAACATGTTGATGGGAGCTGTCAATGCCTTCAACGGTGAGACGAACAAGGTTTGGAACCGTTCTACCAACACTTACGGAACTGTTTCCGGTACGGCAAAAATGTATAAGTCCGAAGGAGTGCCGTCTATTGTCGTGGCCGAAGAAAATTATGGTGAAGGCTCCAGTCGTGAACATGCGGCTATGGAACCGCGTTTTCTGAATGTACGTGTCATTCTCGCCAAGAGTTTTGCCCGTATTCATGAAACGAATCTGAAGAAACAGGGCATGCTTGCCCTCACTTTTGTAGACAAAGCCGATTATGATAAAATTCGTGAACACGACCTTCTGTCCGTGCTTGGTTTGGTGGACTTCGCTCCGGGACGCAACCTGACTGTCGTTCTCCATCACGAAGACGGGACGAAAGAGAGCTTTGAAGTGCAACACACTTATAATGAACAGCAGATAGCTTGGTTTCGTGCCGGTTCTGCCTTGAATGCCAGATAATTAAAAAAGACAAGAAAAATAAAAATCATGAGCAAAATAATTATGCAAGCAGATGGTACGCTGTCAGTGCCCGATGTGCCTACCGTACCTTATATTACCGGTGATGGAGTGGGAGCGGAAGTTACTCCCTCCATGCAAGCCGTAGTCAATGCGGCTGTTCAGAAAGCGTACGGTGGCAAACGCCGTATCGAGTGGAAAGAAGTGTTGGCGGGAGAACGTGCCTTTAATGCGACAGGTTCTTGGCTACCGGAGGAGACGATGAAGGCATTTCAGGAGTATCTGATTGGTATTAAAGGTCCGTTGACGACGCCTGTCGGAGGCGGTATCCGTTCGTTGAATGTGGCGTTGCGCCAGACGCTTGATTTATACGTCTGTCTTCGTCCCGTCCGTTGGTATCCGGGAGTACAGTCGCCGGTGAAAGCACCCGAAAAAGTAAATATGTGCGTGTTCCGTGAAAATACAGAAGACATTTATGCAGGTATTGAATGGGAAGCAGGCACTCCGGAAGCGGAAAAGTTCTATAAATTCCTGAAAGACGAGATGGGTGTGACAAAGGTACGTTTCCCGGAGAGCTCCTCTTTCGGTGTGAAACCGGTTTCGCGGGAAGGTACGGAGCGTCTCGTGCGTGCTGCTTGCCAATACGCGTTAGACCATCATCTGCCCTCCGTCACGTTGGTTCACAAGGGAAATATAATGAAGTTCACCGAAGGCGGTTTCAAGAAATGGGGCTACGAATTGGCGCAGCGTGAATTTGCCGACGCGTTGGCAGACGGACGATTGGTGATTAAGGATTGCATTGCCGACGCTTTCCTGCAAAATACGCTTCTGAGCCCTGAAGATTACTCGGTCATAGCCACTCTGAACCTTAATGGAGACTACGTTTCCGACCAATTGGCGGCAATGGTGGGTGGTATCGGGATTGCTCCCGGAGCCAACATCAATTATAAAACGGGGCATGCCATCTTTGAAGCCACGCATGGAACAGCGCCTACCATTGCGGGCAAAGATGTGGTGAATCCTTGCTCTATCATACTTTCGGCAGTCATGATGCTTGAGTATTTGGGTTGGAAAGAAGCGGCAACTCTTATCGAGAAAGCTTTGGAACAGAGTTTCTTGGATGCGCGTGCCACCCATGACCTCGCTCGTTTCATGCCGAATGGAACCTCCCTCTCCACTTCCGCTTTCACCCGTGAAATCGTGGAAAGAATAGAAAAATAGAAGTAACGAATAAAGACAAAGAAAATGAAGAAAGAGTACTTGATTTACAAGCTTTCCGAAGAGATGAAGGAAGCTACCCGGATTGACAATGAATTGTTCCCCAAATTTGACGTGAAGCGCGGACTGCGTAACGAAGACGGCACAGGAGTGCTGGTAGGCCTGACTAAAATCGGTAACGTGGTTGGTTACGAACGTGTTCCGGGAGGCGGATTGAAGCCTATACCGGGAAAATTGTTCTATCGCGGTTATGACGTGGAAGATATTTCTCATGCCATTATCAAGGAGAAACGTTTCGGCTTTGAGGAAGTGGCCTACTTGCTGCTTTCGGGACGCTTGCCGGACAAGGAAGAACTGCTTTCTTTCCGTGAACTGATTAACGACAACATGCCGTTAGAGCAGAAGACGAAAATGAATATTATTGAGTTGGAGGGAAGCAATATTATGAATATTTTGTCGCGCAGCGTGCTCGAGATGTATCGTTTTGATGCGAATGCGGACGATACCTCCAGAGACAACCTGATGCGCCAAAGTATTGAGCTGATTTCGAAGTTTCCCACTATCATTGCATACGCCTATAATATGCTTCGTCATGCTACTTTCGGGCGTTCTCTGCATATCCGCCATCCGCAGGAAAAGCTTTCTATTGCCGAAAATTTCTTATATATGCTGAAGAAGGACTATACCGAATTGGATGCTCGCACACTCGACTTGTTATTGATTCTTCAGGCAGAGCACGGTGGAGGTAACAACTCTACCTTTACGGTCCGTGTCACTTCCTCTACCGGAACGGATACCTACTCGGCCATCGCTGCCGGTATCGGTTCGTTGAAAGGTCCGCTTCACGGAGGAGCGAATATCCAGGTGGCGGATATGTTCCATCACTTGAAAGAAAATATCAAAGACTGGACGAATGTGGATGAAATAGATACTTATTTCACTCGTATGTTGAACAAGGAAGTGTACAATAAAACCGGACTTATCTATGGTATCGGTCATGCTGTCTACACCATTTCCGATCCACGTGCACTTCTGCTGAAGGAACTTGCCCGTGACCTTGCCCGTGAGAAGGGCAGAGAGAGTGAGTTTGCTTTCCTCGAACTGCTGGAAGAACGTGCTATCGCTACTTTCGGACGTGTGAAGAACAATGGAAAGACAGTATCCAGCAATATTGATTTCTATTCCGGTTTTGTGTACGAAATGATCGGACTGCCGCAGGAAATTTTCACTCCTTTGTTCGCAATGGCTCGTATTGTCGGCTGGTGTGCACACCGTAATGAGGAGCTGACCTTTGACGGAAAACGTATTATTCGTCCTGCTTATAAGAACGTTCTTGAGGAACTGGCCTATGTTCCGATCAAGAAACGCTGATCCGCATCAATCCTTTTTCTATATAATGTAAAATGTTCCCCGAATAGATATTGAGTCTCGATTCTGTTCGGGGAAAGTCTTATAGAACTGGAAATAATAACATAATTAACATTTCGAATAGCTCCCTCGTCTCCTCTTATGGAGAAAAGAGCGTTCTTGGTGTCAAGGAAAGGCGGTTTCTGCCTACCAAGAAAGGCGTTTTAACATCGTGTTAAAACGCCTTTTCTCTATTTGATGACTTTCCCTTTGTATACTGGTGTAAATCAGTGAATTATGTGTAATCGTTGCCCGCGAGTCCTTCTATGGTAAATTCTTGAATCCAAAGTGTAGTTGTTATTTGGGTAAGTTTAATATTTAAAAGACATTTTGTGTGGCTATTACTTTCATTTTTGCTATTTTTGTGCATTACAAAAGAACTTCAATATGAATTTAGCAGCTTTTAATCTGTTTTTGGGTGTAATGAGTTTGATTGCCCTGATTGTTTTTGTCGCTCTCTACTTCGTGAAAGCAGGATACGGAATCTTCCGCACGTCTTCGTGGGGAGCGGCTATTTCAAACAAGCTGGCTTGGATACTGATGGAAGCTCCGGTCTTCCTCGTGATGTGCGTGATGTGGATGTATTCGGAACGCCGCTTTGAGCCGGTGATATTGACCTTCTTTTTATTCTTCCAACTGCATTATTTTCAACGGGCTTTCATTTTTCCTTTGTTATTGAAAGGAAAAAGTAAAATGCCGTTGGTCATCATGTCAATGGGAATCCTTTTCAATCTGTTGAATGGATATATGCAAGGAGAATGGATTTTCTACCTTGCCCCCGCAACGATGTACCAGTCCGATTGGTTCACCTCCCCGTACTTTATAATAGGTACTTTGCTGTTTTTTACGGGTATGCTGGTGAACTGGTCGTCCGATTATATCATCCGCCATTTGCGTAAACCGGGAGACACACGGCATTATCTGCCACAGAAAGGTATGTACCGTTATGTGACTTCCGCCAATTATTTCGGTGAAATCGTAGAATGGGCAGGCTGGGCAATTCTTACCTGTTCGCTTTCCGGACTTGTTTTCCTTTGGTGGACGATTGCAAACCTCGTTCCGCGAGCCGACGCCATCTGGAAACGTTATCGCGAGGAATTCGGCGACGCGGTAGGCACACGGAAGCGGGTATTTCCTTTTCTCTACTAGGAGATTTTTTTATCACGAATTGAATTAAGACTTGAATAAATATAAACTACTATGAAATCTAAACTTTTCACTCCGGTCACTTTCGGCCCTTTGACGTTGCGGAACAGGACGATACGTTCGGCAGCGTTTGAAAGTATGTGTCCGGGCAATACTCCCTCGCAGATGCTATTGGATTACCACCGCTCGGTTGCTGCGGGAGGAGTGGGGATGACGACCGTAGCTTATGCCGCCGTGACGCAAAGCGGGCTCTCTTTCGATCGTCAGCTATGGATGCGTCCGTCCATAATTTCCCGTTTGAATGAATTGACAAAAGCCGTGCACGACGAGGGTGCTGCGGTAGGTATCCAGATAGGGCATTGCGGAAATATGTCCCACAAAAAGATTTGCGGTGTCACGCCCATATCCGCTTCTTCAGGTTTTAACCTCTATTCGCCTACGTTTGTGCGTGGAATGGAACGGGAAGAACTTCCGGAAATGGCACAGGCTTACGGAAACGCTGTCAACTTGGCACGGGAAGCGGGATTTGATGCGGTGGAAGTGCACGCCGGACACGGTTATTTAATCAGCCAATTCCTTTCACCTTACACCAACCATCGCAAAGACGAGTTCGGAGGCTCGCTGGAGAACCGGATGCGTTTTATGGATCTGGTGATGGAAGAGGTGATGAAAGCGGCGGGCAATGACATGGCGGTGATTGTCAAAATGAATATGCGCGACGGTTTCAAAGGCGGAATGGAAATAGACGAATCCATTCAGGTGGCGAAACGGCTTCTGGAGCTGGGTGCTCACGGACTGGTGCTGAGTGGAGGCTTTGTCAGCAAAGCCCCGATGTATGTGATGCGGGGAGCGATGCCGATTCGCTCGATGGCGCACTATATGGACTGTTGGTGGCTGAAATACGGTGTCCGGATGTTCGGAAAATGGATGATTCCGTCCGTGCCTTTTGAGGAGGCTTATTTCCTGAAAGACGCCTTAAAGTTCCGGGAAGCTCTTCCGGAAGCTCCCTTGATTTATGTTGGCGGACTCGTTGCCCGTCAGAAGATAGATGAAGTGCTCGATGCGGGCTTTGAAGCTGTGCAGATGGGACGTGCCTTACTCAACGAACCTGGATTTGTGAACCGGATGAAGCAGGAGGAGCAGGCCCGTTGCAACTGTGGACACAGTAATTACTGCATAGGCCGTATGTATTCGATAGAAATGGCCTGCCATCAACATTTAAAAGAAACGTTACCTCCTTGTCTGCAAAAGGAGATTGAAAAATTGGAAAAGAAATGAATGATATAAAATGGGCTATCATTACCGGTGCGGACGGAGGGATGGGGACGGAAATCACACGTGCCGTTGCCAAAGCCGGTTATCAGGTAATAATGGCTTGTTACAACCCCCAAAAGGCGGAGACTGTCCGCGCTTGTTTGATTGAAGAAACCGGAAACCCGAATCTGGAAGTTATGGCTCTTGATTTGGCTTCCATGCAATCCGTAGCTTCTTTTGCCGACCGGATATTAGAACGTAACCTTCCTGTTTCTCTGCTGATGAATAATGCGGGAACGATGGAAACGGGACTTCATATTACCGTAGATGGGTTTGAACGAACGGTTAGCGTGAATTATGTAGGACCTTATCTGCTTACCCGGAAACTGATTCCTGCGATGGTGCGCGGTGCGCGAATTGTAAACATGGTGTCTTGCACTTATGCGATCGGGCGTATTGAACTTCCCGATTTCTTTCACAGAGGCAAGGTCGGAGAATTTTGGAGAATTCCCGTTTACAGCAATACGAAACTGGCTTTATTGTTGTTTACCATTGAACTGTCCAAGCTACTCCGTGATAAAGGAATTACCGTCAATGCTGCCGATCCGGGCATTGTCTCTACTAATATTATTACTATGCATAAGTGGTTTGACCCGCTGACGGACATTTTTTTCCGGCCTTTTATTCGCAAGCCCGCACAAGGGGCTTCCACCGCTATCGGTTTGTTGTTGGATGAAAAAGAAGCCGGAGTGACGGGGCAACTGTATGCTAGTAATCGTCGTAAAGAATTATCGGATAAATACGTTCATCACGTGCAGAGGGAGCTACTGTGGGAAGTCACGGAACGTTCGTTGGCACGATGGATTTCTTCCTAAAAGGAAAAAAGGAAAAAAGGAAACGCGGATTAACGCGGATTTGCGCAAAGAAAGATTAAATTCTATTTGCGTTATCCGCGTTAATCCGCGTTTTATTTATTATTCCGAGCCTTAGATAGAAAGCTCTTTCAATACATTCACAAGATCTTTTTTTATCGGCTTGTCATTTTTAATCGCTTTGCTGAACGGTACGTAAACAATTTCGTCATGTTCGATACCGATCATTACGTTACGTTGGTCTTCCATGATGGCGTCGATAGCGGCAGCTCCAAGTCGGCTTGCCAAAATACGGTCGTGGGCAGTCGGGCTACCTCCGCGTTGCAAGTGTCCCAAAATCGTTACACGTACGTCGTATTGAGGGTATTCGTTCTTTACACGTTCGGCATAGTGCATCGCTCCTCCGGTCAGTTCGCTTTCCGCCACTAGTACGATACTACTATTCTTCGATTTGCGGAATCCGTTCTTGATAAACTCTTCCAATT